>RCUH01000095.1_pt1 | contig 146664 bp, 143 predicted proteins | sample 2166191 | NCBI WGS metagenome assembly RCUH01 (sample SAMN09932848, study PRJNA488358) | compost metagenome | feature: garden; material: soil; isolation source: compost soil in an enriched community after 214 h of incubation | place: Germany: Experimental Botanical Garden Goettingen | collected...
CGTACTCCGCCTTGCCGATGAACTGCGCCACGCGCTCGTTCAATTGATGCAGCAGGTAGCGGTTGAACGGAATGCTGGTATCCAGCAGCCAGTCGAAGGTGGCGCCGGGCAGGCGCGCCACCACGGAATCGCGCAGGGCCACGATGTCGTACTTGCGGACTTCTCGTTTCAGCAGCGAACCTTCGCCAATCCATCCGCCCGCGGGCACGCCGGTCAGCGAGGCCACCTTGCCTTCGGCGTTGCCCACCGAAACCTTGACCAGCCCCGCCAATACGCCTATCCATGCCTGGGCGAGTTCGCCTTTGCGCTCTATGATCGATCCGGCAACCACCTGCTGCACGGTAAGGTCTCGCTCGACGCGCGATTGCTGCTCGCCGTCGAGCACGCGAAACCAGGCCGCGGCGAGTTGCAGGGAGTCGGATAGCTGCATCGGGAATACCCTAAAAGTTCCTTGAATGTCGCGATGGTGACAGTTGGTAGCAACCCAACCTTATACCTTAACTCCTGCCGTAAATCTAAAACCAACTGGTCAAGCACTTCTTCGCCATCGCCGCTCCCGCGGCCTCCTGGCGCGATGCGCCCAAACCGGAGGAGACAACGTGGCACATTCATCGCCCGCATCTGCACAGATGCCGGCGGCGCTGGACACCTTTCCAGCGCTGCTGTTCGCGCATGCCAACGTTCGCGGGTCGCGGCCCGCGATACGAGAGAAGGATCTGGGGATCTGGCAAACCCTTACGTGGTCCGAGGTGGCGGAGCATGTCCGCCACGTCGCGCAGGGCCTTGCGTCGCTTGGCATCCAGCCCGGCATGCACGTCGCCGTCATCGGCGAGAACCGTCCCCGCCTCTACATGGCCATGATGGCCACGCAGTCGCTGGGCGCGATTCCCGTTCCGCTCTACCAGGACGCCGTCGCCCAGGAGATGGTCTACGTGCTGCAGGACGCCGAGATCAGGGTCGCGGTCGTGGAAGACCAGGAGCAGGTCGACAAGATGATCGAGGTGCGTGAACAATGCCCCGCCCTCAAGCATGTGGTGTTCGACGATCCGCGCGGCCTGCGCCATTACTCCGATCCGATGCTGCTGTCGTATGAGCAGCTCGAGGAACAGGGCCGCCAATACGCCGCGCAGCATCCCGAATTTTTCGAGCGCGCCATCGCCGCCGTCCAGCCGCACGATGCCGCGGCCATGTTCTATACCTCGGGCACGACGGGCAAGCCCAAGGGCGTGGTGCTGACGCACCATGCGCTGATCGACCGCGCGCGCGCCGTGTCCGAGATGGAAAAGCTGACCGACCAGGAAGACGTGCTGGCGTACCTGCCGCCCGCGTGGATCGGACAGAACATGTTTTCGTACACGCAGTTGCTGGTCACCGGTTTTACGGTGAACCATCCCGAATCGCCCGACACCGTGTCGATCGACATGCGCGACATCGGCCCCACCTATTACTTTGCGCCGCCGCGCGTGCTCGAGGGCCTGCTGACGCATGTGATGATCCGCATGGAAGACGCGGGCTTTATCAAGCGCCGCCTGTTCGCCGCCTGCATGAAGCTCGCGCGCCGCGTGGGCACCCGTATCCTGGATGGCGAGTCCGTCAATGCCTGGGACCGCCTGCGCTACACGCTGGGCAATGCGCTGATCTACGGCCCGCTGCGCAATGCGCTGGGCATGAGCCGCGTGCGCGTGGCCTACACGGCGGGCGAAGCCATCGGCCCCGACCTGTTCGTCTTCTACCGTTCGATCGGCATCAACCTGAAGCAGTTGTACGGTTCCACGGAAACCTCCGTCTTCGTGTGCGTGCAGCCCGACGGCAAGGTGCGCGATGACACGGTCGGCCCGCCCGTCGAGGGCGTGGAAATCCGCGTGGCCGACAACGGCGAGATCCTGGTGAAGAGCCCCGGGCTATTCAAGGAGTACTACCGCAATCCGGACGCCACCGCCGAGGCGCGCAGCGCCGATGGCTGGTTTCATACGGGCGATGCCGGGTACCTGGACACCGACGGCCAGTTGAAGATCATCGACCGCGCCAAGGACGTCGGCAAGCTTGCCAACGGCAGCCTGTTCGCGCCCAAGTACATCGAGAACAAGCTGAAGTTCTTCCAGCATATCAAGGAGGCGGTGGCCTTCGGCGCTGGCCGCGAGGACGTGTGCGCCTTCATCAACATCGATCTGGAGGCCGTGGGCAACTGGGCCGAACGGCGCGGACTGCCCTATGCCGGCTACACCGACCTGGCGGCCAAGGAAGAGGTCTACCAACTGATCGCGGAATGCGTGGAGCAGGTCAACGCCGACCTGGCCACCGATCCCAAGCTGTCGGCATCGCAGATCGGCCGCTTCCTGATCCTGCACAAGGAACTGGACCCCGATGACGACGAACTGACCCGCACGCGCAAGGTGCGCCGCGCGTTCATCGCGCAGAAGTACGGCGTGCTGATCGATGCGCTCTTTGGCGGCAAGCAGTCGCAGTTCATCGAGACCGAAGTGAAATTCGAAGACGGACGCAGCGGCAAGATCTCGGCGGATCTGAGGATCCGCCAGGTCAAGACGTTTCCCGCCATAACCGCCCGAGCCGCCTAGACACCATGAGCACCAACGACCGCGATCAGCGTATCGGCGATGTGATGCTGGACATGCAGAACATCTCCTTGTCTTTCGGCGGCGTGAAGGCGCTGACGGACATATCCTTCAACGTGCGCGAACACGAGATCCGCGCCATCATCGGACCCAACGGCGCGGGCAAAAGCTCGATGCTCAACGTCATCAACGGCGTCTATACGCCGCAGAACGGCGGTATCGAGTTCCGCGGTGAGCGGTTTTCCAAGATGAATCCGCGGCGCGCCGCCGAAATGGGCATCGCGCGCACGTTCCAGAACCTGGCGCTTTTCAAGGGCATGAGCGTGCTGGACAACATCATGACCGGACGCAACCTGCGCATGACGAGCGGGTTGCTCGCGCAGGCATTCCGCCTGGGCCCCGCCGAACGCGAGGAAATACAGCACCGCGAATTCGTCGAGAACATCGTCGACTTCCTGGAAATCCAGGCCTACCGCAAGACGCCGGTGGGGCGGCTGCCCTACGGCCTGCAAAAGCGGGTGGACCTGGGCCGCGCGCTGGCGATGGAGCCGCGCCTGCTGCTGCTGGATGAACCGATGGCCGGCATGAACATCGAAGAGAAGCAGGACATGAGCCGCTTCATCCTCGACGTGAACGACGAATTCGGCACCACCATCGTGCTGATCGAACACGACATGGGCGTGGTCATGGATATTTCCGACCGCGTGGTGGTGCTGGACTACGGCAAGAAGATCGGCGACGGCAAGCCCGACGAGGTGCGGGCCAATGAAGATGTCATACGCGCCTATCTCGGCGTGTCGCACTGAGGCGGACAGACATGGGATTTTTTCTAGAAACCTTATTTGGCGGCCTGATGAGCGGCATGATGTATGCGCTGATCGGCCTGGGCTTCGTGCTTATCTTCAAGGCATCGGGTGTCTTCAACTTCGCGCAGGGCGCGATGGTGCTGGTCGCCGCGCTGGCCATGGCGCGGTTCTCGGAATGGATACCGCGCTGGCTCGGCTTCGACAACATGATCCTGGCCAACGTGCTGGCGTTCATCGTCAGCGCCATCGTGATGTTCCTGCTGGCCGTCGCCATCGAACGCTTCGTGCTGCGCCATCTGGTCAACCAGGAGGCCACCACCTTGCTGATGGCCACCCTGGGCATCAGCTACTTCCTGGACGGGCTGGGGCAGATCACATTCGGCAGCTCTGTGTATTCCATCAACGTCGGCATGCCCAAGGATCCGCTGCTGATCCTGGACTCCGTCTTCGAGGGTGGGCTGCTCATCAACCTTGAAGACCTGACGGCCGCCGTCATCGCCGCGCTGCTGGTGGCGGCGCTGGCCCTTTTCTTCCAATACACCTCCACCGGGCGCGCGCTGCGCGCGGTGGCCGACGACCACCAGGCCGCGCAGTCCATCGGCATTCCGCTCAACCGCATCTGGGTGATCGTGTGGTGCGTCGCGGGACTGGTGGCGCTGGTGGCCGGAATTATCTGGGGATCGAAGTTCGGCGTGCAGTTCACGCTGTCCACCGCGGCGCTGCGCGCGCTGCCGGTGGTGATCCTGGGCGGGCTGACCTCGGTGCCGGGGGCCATCCTGGGCGGCCTGATCATCGGCGTCGGGGAAAAGCTGTCCGAGGTCTACCTGGGGTCGCTCGTCGGCGGCGGTATCGAAATCTGGTTCGCCTATGTGCTGGCGCTGGTGTTCCTGCTGTTCCGTCCGCAAGGGCTGTTCGGCGAGAAGATCATCGACCGCGTTTAAGCCACCGGGCCCAAAGGATAAACAATGTTCTACCGCGAAAACGGCCAATTCAAGACCAGCTATCGCGCTGACCAGCAGATCTTTCCGATCCGCCAGGACCGCGTATTCATCTGGCTGCTGCTGGCGGTGGCGTTCATCGCCATCCCCGCGCTGGCCAGCGACTACCTGCTGCGCGCCATCCTTATTCCCTTCCTGATCCTGTCGCTGGCCGCCGTCGGCCTGAACATCCTGGTGGGCTATTGCGGCCAGATCTCGTTGGGCACGGGCGCCTTCATGGCGGTGGGCGCCTATGCGGCATGGAACTTCGGCGTGCGCTTTCCCGGCATGCCGCTGGTCATCCAGATCCTGCTGGGCGGTTGCTTCGCCACGATCGTGGGCGTGATCTTCGGCATACCCAGCCTGCGCATCCGGGGCCTGTACCTGGCAGTGGCGACGCTGGCCGCGCAGTTCTTCGTGGACTGGGCGTTCCTGCGCATCCCCTTCTTCACCAACTACTCGTCGTCCGGCAGCGTGTCGGTGCCGCCGCTGACGGCCTTCGGCCTGCCGGTGCAGAGCGCCATGGAAAAGTACCTGTTCGTGCTGGTTCTGGTGGTGATCTTCAGCCTGCTGGCCAAGAACCTGGTGCGCGGCGCCATCGGCCGCCAGTGGATGGCGATCCGCGACATGGACGTGGCGGCATCCGTCATTGGCATCCGTCCCATGTACGCCAAGCTCACGGCGTTCGCGGTCAGCTCGTTCATCGTCGGCGTGGCCGGCGCCTTGTGGGGCTACATCCACCTGGGTTCGTGGGAGCCGCTGGCGTTCGACCTGACGCGATCGTTCCAGCTTCTGTTCATGGTGATCATTGGCGGCCTGGGGTCGATCATCGGCAGCTTTTTCGGCGCGGCCTTCATCGTGCTGGTGCCGGTGGCGCTATCCAACATCCCGCACGCGCTGGGCCTGCCGCTGTCGGTGGATACGGCGGCGCACATCGAACACATGGTGTTCGGCGCGCTGATCGTGTTCTTCCTGATCGCCGAGCCGCATGGCCTGGCGCGGCTGTGGAGCATCGGCAAGGAGAAGCTGCGCATATGGCCGTTCCCGCATTGAAGCCCCCCCCGAAGCGCCCTTGGCGCTTCCCCCCAGGGGGCGCCGCTGGGGACCGGCGAAGCCGGATCCGCCGCGGCCCCGATCAGGGAGACCCGAGTTTCATGCAACAAGAACGTATTGATCATCACCGGCCGCAGCAGCACGAACTCCGCGGTCGGCGCCCTAGATACCCGGCTCAAGACCGGGCCAATCCCGGTGTCCCAGGGTTTACTGACCCAAGCACCACGCAGGAGGTAAATGGAGATGAAGCGTCTTAACCTGAAGTTGGCGGCAGCCCTGGTGGCCGCAGCCGGCGCCGTCGGCGCCGTGGCCACGCCGGCAATGGCGGCCGAAGAACAGTTCGTCCCGTTGCTGGTGTATCGCACCGGGTCGTTCGCACCGCTGGGCATTCCCTGGGCCGATGGCAAGCTGGACTACCTGAAGCTCGTCAACGAACGCGACGGCGGCGTCAACGGCGTCAAGATCACGTATGAAGAGTGCGAGACCGCCTACGCCACCGACCGCGGCGTGGAATGCTACGAGCGCCTGAAGGGCAAGGGCACCGGCGCCTCGGGCTTCGACACCCAGTCCACCGGCATCACCTTCGCGGTAAGCGATAAGGCCATGCTCGACAAGGTACCTGTCGAAACGATGGGCTACGGCCTGTCGCAATCGGTGGACGGCAGCGTGTTCGAGTGGAATTTCCCGCTCTTGGGCACGTACTGGACCGCGGCCGACGTGATGATCCAGGACATCGCCAAGAAAGAAGGCGGCATGGACAAGCTCAAGGGCAAGAAGATCGCCCTGGTCTACCACGACTCGCCTTATGGCAAGGAGCCTATCCCGCTGCTGCAGAAGCGCGCGGCCAAGGAAGGCTTCGAACTGGTGCTGTATCCGGTGACCGCCCCCGGCGTCGAACAGAAGTCCACGTGGCTGCAGATCCGCCAGGCCCGCCCGAACTACGTGCTGCTGTGGAGCGCGGGCATCATGACGCCCACCGCGATCCGCGAAGCGCAGGCCAGCGGCTATCCGCGCGACAAGATGTACGCGATCTGGTGGGCCGGCTCCGAAGGCGACGTCAAGGACCTGGGCGATGTCGCCAAGGGCTACAACGCCATCACCGTGCACAACAGCGGCGCCGAGCACGACAAGGTCTATGACGATCTCAAGAAGTTCGTCTACGACAAGGGTCAGGGTTCGGACAAGTCCGGCAAGACCACGCTCGGCACCATCGCCCACACGCGCGGCATGATGATCTCGATGCTGCAGGTGGAAGCGATCCGCACCGCCCAAGAGAAATTCGGCAAGGGCAAGGCGCTGACGCCGGAGCAGGTGCGCTGGGGCTTCGAGAACCTGGACCTGACGCAGGAGAAGCTCGACAAGCTGGGCTTTGGCCAGATCATGCGTCCGGTCAAGACCTCGTGCAGCAACCACAAGGGCGACGACTGGGCCCGCATCGTGCAGTGGGACGGCGCGAAGTTCAAGGTGGCCTCCGACTGGTACCAGGCCGACAAGACCATCCTGGACCCGATGGTGAAGGAATCCGCGGCCAAGTACGCCAAGGAAAAGAACATCACGCCCCGCAAGTGCGAGAACTGATGTGAACCGGCGGCCGGCCCCGAGGCGGGGCCGGCCGCCACCCAGCCGCAGGAACCGCCATGACCGCTGCAACGACTTCCGCAATACCCGCAGACACCCCCAAGGTGCTGCTCGATGTGAACGGCATCGAGGTGATCTACAACCACGTGATCCTGGTGCTCAAGGGCGTGTCCCTGCAAGTGCCGGACGGCAGGATCGTGGCCTTGCTGGGCGCCAACGGCGCCGGCAAGACCACCACGTTGCGCGCGATCTCCAATCTGCTCAAGGGCGAGCGCGGTGACGTGACCAAGGGCCATATCCAATACCGCGGCCAGCGCATCGAAAGGCTCTCGCCGGCGGAACTGGTCAAGCGCGGCGTCGTGCAGGTAATGGAAGGCCGGCATTGCTTTGCTCACCTGACCATCGAGGAAAACCTGCTGACCGGCGCCTACACGCGCAGCATGAGCCGCGGCGACACCGCGGCCGCGCTGGACAAGGTCTATCAATACTTCCCCCGGCTGAAACAGCGCCGCGCCAGCCAGTCCGGCTATACCTCGGGCGGCGAGCAGCAGATGACGGCGATCGGCCGCGCGCTGATGGCCAACCCCAACATGATTCTGCTGGACGAGCCGTCCATGGGCCTGGCTCCGCAGATCGTCGAAGAGATCTTCGAGATCGTGCGCGACCTGAACCAGCGCGAGCGCGTGAGCTTCCTGCTGGCCGAACAGAACACCAACATCGCGCTGCGCTATGCCGACTACGGCTACATCCTGGAGAACGGGCGCGTGATGATGGATGGCGCCGCGTCCGACCTGGCGCAGAACGAGGACGTCAAAGAGTTCTACCTGGGCATATCCAGCGGCGAACGCAAGAGTTTCCGAGACAACAAGTTCTACCGCCGCCGCAAACGCTGGCTGGCCTGATTCCTGGAGCGGGCAAGCCAGCGCTTGCCGCCTGCCGCCGGCAACGGCACCGCAATACGGCACACGAGAAGGTGCGATCCCATGTCCGAGTTTTTCGATGTACTGGAAACCCGAGCGCCCGAGCAACGCGAGCGCGAACTGATGGCCGCCTTGCCCGGCGCGATCGCGCGGGCCATTGCCCGGGCGCCCGCCATCGCCGAGCAATTGCGCGGCATCGACCCCGCCGCCATCACGTCGCGCGAGGCCCTGGCCCGTTTGCCCGTGCTGCGCAAGCATGAGCTGCTGGAGCGCCAGCAGCTCAGCCGCGACGACGCGGCGGCGCCCGCGAGCCCCGAAAAGGCCTTTGGCGGCTTTTCCGCCATTGGCTGGGGCGAGGCGATGCGCGTGTTCGCTTCGCCGGGTCCGATCTACGAACCGGAAAGCGCGCGCGCGGACTATTGGCGTTTTGCGCGCGCCCTGTACGCCGCGGGCTTTCGTGCGGGCGAACTGGCCTACAACTGCTTTTCGTATCACTTCACCCCGGCCGGCTCGATGATGGAAACGGCGGCGCACGCTGTCGGCTGCACCGTGTTCCCGGGCGGCACCGGGCAGACCGAACAACAGGTGCGAGCGATCCAGGACCTGGCGCCCAGCGGCTATACCGGCACGCCGAGCTTCCTGAAGATCATCCTGGAAAAATCGGACGAACTGGGCGTGAAGCTGGATTCGCTGCGCCGCGCGCTGGTGTCGGGCGAAGCCTTCCCGCCGTCGCTGCGCGATTGGCTGGCGGCGCGCGGCATCGAGGGCTATCAGGCCTACGGCAGCGCCGACCTGGGCATGATCGCGTTCGAGACGCCCGCCCGCGAGGGTCTGGTGCTGGGCGAGGACATCATCGTCGAAATCGTGCGCCCCGGCACGGGCGAGCCGGTACCCGCCGGTGAAGTCGGCGAGGTCGTCGTGACCACGCTGAATCCCGATTATCCGCTGGTGCGCTTCGGCACGGGCGACCTGTCCGCGGTGATGCCCGGCATCTCCCCTTGCGGCCGCACCAATACGCGTATCAAGGGCTGGATGGGCCGCGCGGACCAGACCACCAAGGTGCGCGGCATGTTCGTCCATCCGTCGCAAGTGGCGGACGTGGCGCGCCGGCACCCCGAGATCCTGCGCGCGCGCCTGGTCATCAGCGGCAGCACGGGCTCGGACCGCATGGTGCTGAAGGTGGAATCGCGGGTGCGCGGCGAAGACCTGGCCAAGCGGATCGCCGAATCGGTGCGCGACCTGACCAAGCTGCGCAGCGATGTCGAATGGGTGGACGCGGGCAGCCTGCCTAACGATGGCAAGGTCATCGACGACATCAGGACGTACGAGTAATCCGCGCAAGGCGGGCTTGGCTTTCTGCCGTTGCGCGGCCTCGGTTCAGGGGCGCTTCGAACGCTGAAGGACGGAAAAGATCGCCATACCGGCGATCATCGCCGCCACGAAGATCAGGGCCTGCGGAATGCCGGCCGCGGCGGCGACCAGGGCCGGCCCCGGACAGAAGCCCGCCAGCCCCCAGCCCACGCCGAACGCCAGGCTGCCGCCAGCCAGCCGCCAGTCCACCCGGGTGGCGTCCGGCCAGTGCAGGGGTTCGCCGGACAGGCTGAGACGGCGGCGCCGCAGGGCGGCGAAGCCCACGCTGGCCGCCAGGACCGCACCCGCCATCACGAAAGCCAGCGTCGGATTCCAGAAACCGGCCAGATCCAGAAAGCCGAGCACCCGGGCGGGGTCCGCCAGGCCCGAGATGATCAGGCCGAGCCCGAACACCAGGCCCGCGGCGAAAGCGAAAAGACCGGTCATGTCAGCCTCCCATCACGTGGCGCAATACGTAGACCGTGGCAAAGCCCGCCGTCATGAAGATCGCCGTGGCCGCCAGCGACCGGCGCGATCCCCGGGACAGGCCGCACACACCATGGCCGCTGGTGCATCCCGAGGCGTAGCGGGTGCCAATGCCGACCAGCAGGCCCGCCACGATCAACTGCGGCGTGCCCGCGTCGACGGTCATGCCGGGCAGCGCCGAAAACATCCGGTACAGCCACGGGGCGGCGCAAAGTCCCAGCAGGAAGGCAATTCTCCAGCCGCCGCCGCGCTCGGGCGCAAGCAGGCCGCCCAGGATGCCGCTGATGCCCGCGATGCGTCCCGCGCCCAGCATCAGCAGCACGGCGGCGGCGCCGATCAGCAGCCCGCCGGCGGTGCCGGCGGCCGGCGCGAAGGCGGACCAGTCGACATTCACTTAAGTGACTCCAGCGCTCGTCCGCAGTACAAACTCGATAGCGTTTTCATGACCTGGCTGACCTCGAAGCTGGCCATCTGGTAGTAGACGTATTTGCCGTCGCGCCGCGTTGCGACCAGGCCCTCGTCGCGCAGCACGCCCAACTGCTGCGACAAGGTCGGCTGGCGGATGCCGGTCAACGATTCCAGTTCACCCACGTTGCGTTCGTTCTGGACAAGCTGGCACAGCAGCAGCAGGCGGTCTTCGTTGGCCAGCGCCTTGAGCAGCGAGCACGCCTGAGAGGCGGATTCGCGCAGGACAGCGACCTCGCAATCGGTAAGAGGAGCGTTCATGGTGTATGTGTGTCAGTCGCTTGACGGATGGCTCGATCATTATATTGACGAATAAACTATCCAACAATATTATTCAAAATTGTATATTGTTGTGTTGCGCCGCGCCCAGCGGCACCTTGCGAGCGCTCAATGAATCCGCAAATCCAGGCCTTCTTCGACCCCGTCACCGCCACCATCACCTACGTGGTCCATGAAGACGCGGCGGGCGGCGCGTGCGCCATCATCGATTCCGTGCTGGACTTCGATCCCAAATCCGGCCGCACCGGCACGGGCAGCGCCGACCGGGTCGCGGATTACGTGCGCGAGCGCCAACTGAAGACCGTCTGGCTTCTCGAAACCCATGCCCACGCCGACCACCTGTCGGCCGCGCCTTACCTGCAGCGCCAACTCGGCGGCGTGATCGCCATTGGACAGAGCATCCGCACCGTGCAGGACGTGTTCAAGAAGATCCTGAACCTGGAGCCCGAATTCCAGCTTGATGGCTCGCAGTTCGGCCATCTGTTCTCCGACGGCGAAACCTTCCAGGTCGGCGCGCTGACCGCCACCGCCATCCATGTGCCCGGCCATACACCCGCCGACATGGCATACCTGATCGGCGACGCGGCCTTCGTGGGCGACACCCTGTTCATGCCGGACGTGGGCACCGCGCGCTGCGACTTTCCCGGCGGGGACGCCCACGCGCTGTACCGCTCGATACAACGGCTGCTGAGCCTGCCCGCCGGCACCCGGCTGTTCATGTGCCACGACTATCCGCCCGCCGAACGCGAGACCACCTGGCAGACCACGGTGGCCGAACAGCGCCGCGCCAACATCCATGTGCGCGACGGCGTCAGCGAAGCGGAATTCGTGGCCATGCGCACGCGGCGCGACGCGACGCTCTCCATGCCCACGCTGATCCTGCCCGCCATCCAGGTAAACATCCGCGCGGGCCACTTTCCGCCCGCGGAGGACAACGGCGTGCGCTACCTGAAGATTCCCATCGACGCCCTGTAACGCGCCGGCCGCGCGGCACTTGCGCGCCACGGCCATATCCCGCAAGATCGCCCGATCGAAAACATCCGATCCGACGCATCCTCATGTTCGCCGAAGCAGAAGCCGATCCCAGCCTGTCCAAAGAAGCCTTCAAGCCGCTGGAGGCGCGGCTGCGCGTGGCGCTGCTCGATGCGCAGTACCGGCGGCTCGGGCAGGCGGACAAGACGCTGCTGGTGGTCGTGGCGGGAATCGACGGCGCGGGCAAGGGCGCCGCCGTCAACCTGCTGAACGAATGGATGGATCCGCGCCACATCAAGACGCTGGCCTACGGTCCGCGTGAAGGCGAGGAGCTGGAACGTCCGGCGCTGTGGCGCTACTGGAAGGATCTGCCGCCCAAGGGCAATACCGGCATCGTATTCGGCTCCTGGTATGCACCCCTGATACTCGAAACCCTGCGCAAAAAGCCGAATCAGGACATCATCGAAGCGCAGTGCGCCGCGATCATGCGCTTTGAGGCGATGCTGGCCGCCGAAGGCGTGCAGATCATCAAGCTGTGGTTCCACCTGTCCGCCAAGGCGCAGAAGGCGCGCGCGCAGCGCCTGTTGGCCAGTCCCGAAACGGCGTGGCAAGTCAGCCCCGCCGATCTCAAGGTCCAGAAAAAGTACGACCGCATCTGTTCGGGGGGACGGCTCGTGTTGAAACACACGGACACCCCCCATGCGCCCTGGTTCGTGATCCCCAGCGCCGACGAGCAGATGCGCGCCGTGCGCACCGCCGAGGCGGTGCTCGCCGCGATGCGGCGGCGCGGCGTGCCGCGCATCGCGCCCGCGTTTCCGGCGCCTGCCGGCGCCACGCGCATCGTCAACCGCCTGGGTCAGTTGGACTACAGCGCCCAGGTCGACGAAGACGAGTACGAATCCGAACTGGGCCTGCTCCAAGGAAGGCTGGCACGCGCCGCGCGGTCCGCGAAATTCCGGGCACGCTCGCTGGTGCTGGTGTTCGAGGGCCAGGACGCCGCCGGCAAGGGTGGCGCCATCCGCCGCGTCACGCATGCGCTGGACGCCAGGCAGTTCGACATCACGCCCGTGTCCGCGCCCAGCAGCGAAGAGTTGGCTCGGCCGTATCTGTGGCGCTTCTGGCGCGGCGTCCCACGCCACGGCCGTATCGCCATCTTCGACCGGTCCTGGTATGGCCGGGTGCTGGTCGAGCGCGTCGAGAAACTGACCCCGCCCGCGAAGTGGCGCCGGGCCTACGCCGAGATCAATGACTTCGAAGAGCAACTGGCCGCAAGCGGCGCGCTGGTGCTGAAATTCTGGCTGGCGATCACCGCGGACGTGCAGCTGGCGCGGTTCCGAGAGCGCGAAAAATCTCCGTTCAAGAATTTCAAGATCACCCCCGACGACTGGCGCAACCGTGACAAGTGGGATGCGTACGCCGCGGCAGCCAACGAAATGCTGGCCCGTACCGACACCGCTCATGCGCCGTGGCATCTGGTGTCCGCCAACGACAAGCGTTACGCTCGATTGCAAGTGCTGCGACACATCGTCGACGCCATGGAAGATCAACTCTGAACCCCGCCGCCAGGAGGCCTCGCGCCATGAGTACCGCAGAAATCCGTCCCATCGTCGCCGCCGACTTCGACACGTGGCTGCCCCTGTGGAAGGGCTACCAGGACTTTTACCGCGTCGACATCGACGCCGCCGTCACCCGCAACACCTGGGCGCGCTTCCTGGATCCCGCGGAACCCATGCATGCGGCCCTGGCCTATGAAAGCGGGCGCGCCGTCGGCATGGTGCACTGGATCTTCCACCGGTCCACCTGGACGGCCGGCGACTACTGCTACCTGCAGGATCTTTATGTGGACCCCGACACGCGCGGCACGGGCGCTGGCCGCAAACTGATCGAACACGTTTATGCCGAGGCCGCCGCCGCCAACTGCGCGCGCGTGTACTGGCTGACGCACGAAACCAACGCCACCGCCATGCAACTGTACGATCGCATCGCCGACCGGTCGGGCTTCATCCAGTACCGCAAGGTGATGGCTTGAGCACGCGCGATCCCAACTGTCCGCTGTGCCAGGAAGACGGCGGCGCGCTGCTGTGGCGCGGGCCGCACCTGCGCATCATCGAGGTCGACGACCCGGACTATCCGGGTTTCACGCGGGTGGTCTGGCATGCCCACCTCGCCGAAATGACCAGCCTGTCGACCCACGGCCGGGACCTGCTCATGCGGGCCGTGTACGTGGTTGAAGAAGCGCAGCAATCGATCCTGTCGCCCGACAAGATCAACCTCGCTTCGCTGGGCAACATGGTGCCGCATCTGCACTGGCATGTGATCCCGCGCTGGCGCGGCGACCGCCATTTCCCGGATCCCATCTGGGCGGCCCCGCGCGTCGCCGTCGGCCAGGAGCCCGAAGAATGGAAGGCGAGGCAGGCGCACATACAGGCGCTGCTGCCCCGCTACCGCAACCGCGTCATCGAGGCGATGAACGCGCTGCTCTGGCACTGAGGCCCGAGCCCTGGTCCCGCGTCAGGCGGCGCGGGAAGGCCCCGGGTCAGGCAGCGCGTGAAGGCCCGCGCCGCTCGCCCAGCCAGCGCACATAGACGCCCTCTACCAGGTCCGCGGTCCGTTCCGCGGAGAACAGGCCCTGGCCGCGGATCAGGGTGCGGCCCGCGTCGCCCATCCGGCGGCGCAGATCCGGATCGGCCAGCAGGCTTTCAAGCGCGGCCGCCAGCGCCTCCGGGTTCCGCGGAGGCACCAGCAAGCCCGTCACTCCCGCCTGCATGGTTTCCGGCACGCCGCCCACATCCGTGCCGATGACCGGCAGTCCCATGGCGGCGGCCTCGATGAAGGCCGTGCCCAGGGCTTCCCGATGCGTCGGCAACGCGAAAACATCGCACGCCGTCAACACGTTGCCGATGTCCTGCCGCCGGCCCATGAAATGCACGCGCGAACCCAGGCCCAGGCTGGCCACCTGCGACTGCAGGCGCGCGAACACCGGCATGCCCTCTCCCACCAGCACCAGATGCGCGCGCGGAAACGCCGCGGAAATGCGGTGGAAGGCGTCGATCAGGTCGCTGTGTCCTTTTTCCTCGCGCATGACGGCCACGCAGCCGACCACAAGCGCATCGGCCGGCAGGCCCAGCTCTTGCCGGACACAGGCCTGCTCGTTCACCTGGGGCAGCACCACGGGCGAATGAATCGTGGCGATGGAACCGGGCTGCGCGCCACGCTCCAGCAATTGCTTGTACACATGGCGGCTGACCGCGATGACGCGATGCGCCAGCCAGGTGTAGGCATACAGGGAGTTGATCGGCTTTGCCAGGTGACGCGTGCGCACGATGAGCGGCGTGCGGGCAAGACGCGCCGCGATGGCGGCCCGCACGGTGTCGGAGCGGCTGTGCGTATTGACGACGTCGAAGCGCCCGCGCCGCAACACCCGCCGTACGAACACCACGCTACGGAAGAAATTGAGCGGCCCGTACATGGAGATGATGTGCACGGTGAAACCGGCCTCGCGCAAACGCTCAGCCAGCTCGGCACGCGGCTGGCACACGGCTTCCAGATGGTGCCCGCGCTCGCGCATGGCGACCATCTCCTTGAAGATGCAGAACTCCTGGCCGCCGTATGCCGTCGCGGCTTCGGTGTGCAGGATGCGCAAGCGCCCGCTGGTCCCGGCGGCGCTGGCTTGCGAGTCAACGGAACTCAACATGATCGGAGGAAATGGAGTGATGGCATGGCAGCAGGTCGCCAGACGGCCAGACTGAGGCCACTGACGAATCAGGTTCAAAAAATGCCGACGGGTGAAACCGGGCGTAACTGGCTGGATATTGACTCATTACGGGCGGAATGCAACCGAAAAGCGCGCGGCCACTCGGGCCGCGGCAGCCTTGGAAATTCAAAGTCCATAAGACTTACCGAGAATTGACGAAAAATCGGTCGCAGTTAGCTGGAATAGAAGAGAATAGCCGCTAATTCAGTTAGCATTCAGGTTTATTGCTCGGCAGCGTTCAGGATTCAATGAAGGACAATTCGGCCACCCCCATGACCCCGGCCCCCGCGAGGCCCACCTCTTTCCTGCAAGCGTTCTTACGATCGGAAGCCCTGGGCGGCTACGTGCTCATGCTGGCCGCGCTGGCCGCGCTGGTGGTCGCGAACACCTCGGCCGCGCCCATGTACTTCGACGTCCTGAGCGCCAAGCTCGGCTTCCAGGCGGGGCCCGTCGTGCTCAAGGAAACCGTGCTGCACTGGATCAACGACGGCCTCATGGCGGTCTTCTTCCTGCTGGTGGGCCTGGAGATCAAACGCGAAGTGCTGGATGGCCAACTGCGCGGCGCCGCCCGCATCGTGCTGCCGGGCATCGCGGCGCTGGGCGGCATGGTGCTGCCGGCGGCCATCTACCTGCTGGTCAACCTGGGCAGCCCCGACACGTTGCGCGGCTGGGCCATTCCCGCCGCCACGGATATCGCCTTTGCCCTGGGCATCCTGGCGCTGCTGGGCAGCCGGGTGCCGACGTCGCTGAAGATCTTCCTGACGGCGCTGGCCATCCTGGACGACCTGGGCGCCATCGTCATCATTGCGCTGTTTTATACGTCGGGCCTGAATGTGTTCGCGCTGGCCATGGCCGGCGCGCTGCTGCTGTGCCTGTTCTGCCTGAACCGCATGGGCGTTACGCGCCTGACACCGTACCTGCTGCTCGGCGCGGTGCTGTGGTATTTCGTCCTGAAGTCCGGCGTGCACGCCACGCTGGCCGGCGTGGCGCTGGCGCTGACGATTCCGCTGCGCCCGCAGAACCAGGGAGGGCCCCACTCGCATTCGCCGTTGCATGCGCTGGAACACGCGTTGCACAAGCCGGTGGCGCTGCTGATCGTTCCGCTGTTCGGCTTTGCCAACGCGGGCGTGTCGTTCGCCGGCATGGGCCTGGCCAGTTTGGCGCAGCCGGTGCCGCTGGGGGTGGCGCTGGGACTTTTCCTGGGCAAACAGCTCGGGGTTTTCGGTTTTGCCTGGCTCGCCATCAAGACGGGCATCGCCAGCCTGCCCAGGCATGCGACCTTCACCCAGCTCTACGGCGTGGCGCTGTTGTGCGGGATCGGCTTCACCATGAGCCTCTTCATCGGCGCCCTCGCCTTCACCGACGCCGCGACCGTCGACGCCACCAAGATCGGCGTGCTGACGGGTTCGCTGGCCTCCGCCGTCGCCGGTTTCGTACTGCTGCGCGCCGCCGGGGCCCCGGCGCGAGGGACAGGGCCGCGCTGAACGGCGCCCCTGGGACGTTGCGGTAGACTGGCTGCAACGTTTTTCGCGGGAGCCGACATGAATTCGTCTGTTATCGCCGTACAGCGCATCTACGAGGGCACCGGCCCGGAAGGCCGCTATCTGGCGCTGGTCGACCGCATGTGGCCGCGCGGCCTGCGCCGCGCCGACCTGGGACTGGACGAGTGGGCCCGAGACATCGCCCCCACCCCCGAACTCTGCAAATGGTTCAGCCATATCGACGAGCGCTGGGACGAGTTCCGCACCCGGTACCTGGCGGAACTGGCGACGCCCGAGCAGCAGGCCCGCATGGCGGCCCTGCTCGCGGCGGCGGGCACGCGCCCCCTGACCCTGCTGTACGGCGCGCGCAACACCGAGCACAACCAGGCCATCGTGCTGCGCGACGCCTTGCTGGACTACGCCCGCCACCACGGCAAGCGCGCGGCCTGAAGCCGGTGCCGGGCGCGGGCCATGTGCCAAAATCGCGCCATGCCGATCGATAACCGCCTGACACCCCATGCCCTCGCCGCCCAGACGGCGCAACTGCCCGCCGCCTGGCAGGCCGCTTTCACGTCGAAAACCGTGGCCGACGCGCTCGCCGCGGTCACGGCCCACGTGGAAATGCGCCTGGCCGACGGCGCGGTGGTGTATCCCGCCACGCCTTTCCGCGCGCTGCACGGCTTGGCGCCGTCGGATGTCCGGGTCGTGATCCTGGGTCAGGACCCGTACCACGGCCCCGGACAGGCCCAAGGCCTGGCGTTCTCCGTCCCGGACGACTGCAAGCGTCCGCCCAGCCTGCGCAATATCTTCAATGAGATCGCCCAGGAATATCCGGGCACGGGCGTGCCGGACGGCAACGACCTGAGCCGTTGGGCCGATCACGGCGTGCTGCTGCTGAACACCGCGCTGACCGTCGAGGACGGCCTGCCCGCGTCGCACGCCAAGCGCGGCTGGGAAACGGTGACGGATGCTCTGATCTCCCTGGTTGCCCGTGACCCCTCGCCCAAGGTGTTCATGCTGTGGGGCGCCCATGCCCAGACAAAGCGTATGTTGCTGCCAGACGACAGCGGCCACCTGGTTCTGATGTCCAACCATCCCTCTCCGCTTTCCGCCCGCAGGCCCCCGGTGCCGTTTCTGGGCTGCGGCCACTTCCGCGCCACCAACACATGGCTGGAAAACCAAGGGAAAAACCCTATTGATTGGGGACTGGACAAAAAAATAATTCCCATACAGGGTGACTTCGGGTTATGATCGCCGCACTGCACAAAACGAGTTCGGCATTTACCGCCTTGATTTAGCGGAATTTTTTGCAGCCTGCCGGGAAGCCTAAGCCCCGGCCCCATGCCGAACTATCATCGATTCCTGACCTCCTTTCCTTTCGCCCTGCGTTCCAGTCTGTACAAGAGAACGCGCCACGCGCATGGTTGATTCGGTCGGCACGATGCTCCATCAACCGTCGCCTGGATCCGGCCGCCTAATCCCCTGGCCCGACCAAGCACTGCGTCGCATTGATTGCGGCAAGGGAAAGTAATGTCTTTCGAAAACCTGGGCCTCGCGCCTGCTCTGTTGTCGGCCGTTCAAGAAGCTGGCTTCAGCACCCCCACCCCCGTCCAAGCCGCTGCCATTCCCCAAGCGCTGGCCGGTCAAGATCTGATGGTGTCCTCGCAAACGGGCAGCGGCAAGACCGCCGCCTTCATGCTGCCGGCCCTGCACCGCATTGCCCAGATGCCCGCCAACAAGGGCGTCGGCGTGCAAGTGCTGGTGCTGACCCCGACCCGCGAACTGGCTCTGCAAGTCACCGAAGCCACCGCTACCTATGGCCGCAAGCTGGCTGACCTGCGCACCGCCACCGTCGTCGGCGGCATGCCCTACGGCGCGCAACTGAAGGCGCTGTCGCGCCGCGTTGACGTGCTGGTCGCCACCCCCGGCCGCCTGATCGATCACCTGCAATCGGGTCGCGTCAAGCTGAACACCGTGCACACGCTGGTGCTCGACGAAGCCGACCGCATGCTGGACATGGGCTTCATTGAAGACATCGAGACCATCGTCAGCCGCCTGCCTGAAGACCGCCAGACGCTGCTGTTCTCGGCCACGCTGGACGGCACGATCGCCAAGCTGGCTGCCAAGATGATGCGCGACCCGCAACGCATCGAATTGGCCGGCGCCAAGGAAAAGCACACCAACATCACGCAAAGCCTGCTGTACGCGGACGATGCCAGCCACAAGATGCAGTTGCTGGATCACGTTCTGCGCGACGCCAAGCTGGACCAGGCCATCGTCTTCACGTCGACCAAGCGCGGCGCGGATGACCTGGCCGACCGCCTGGCCGACCAAGGCTTTGCCGCCGCTGCCCTGCACGGCGACATGAACCAGCGCCAGCGCACCCGTACGCTGTCGCAACTGCAACGCGGCCAACTGCGCATTCTGGTTGCCACCGACGTTGCCGCCCGCGGCATCGACGTGCAAGGCATCAGCCACGCCGTCAACTTCGACCTGCCGATGCAAGCCGAAGACTACGTGCACCGTATCGGCCGTACCGGCCGCGCCGGCCGCAGCGGCCTGGCGTTCACGCTGGCCACGCATTCCGAGCGCCACAAGGTTCGCCGCATCGAGCACTACATCGGCCAGTCGATCACCCCTGAAGTGATCGCCGGTCTGGAACCCAAGCGCACCCCGCGTCCGTCGGCCGGCGGCAGCGGCGCCCCGCGTGGCGGCAAGCCTTTCGGCAAGCGTCCGGGCGGCTTCGGCGGCTCGCGCCATGAAGGCGGTTACCAGGGCAACCGCGAAGGCCGTTCCTTCGCACCGCGTGACGGCGCCCCCCGTGGCGAGTTCAAGCCGCGTGAAGGCGGTTACCAAGGCAATCGCGACGGCGCTCCGCGCGAAGGCGGCTACCAAGGCAACCGTCCGTTCGGCGACCGCCCCCAGCGTTCGTTCGGCGACCGTCCCAGCTTCGGCGATCGTCCCCAGCGCGAAGGCGGCTACCAGGGCAATCGTCCCTTCGGCGACCGTCCCCAGCGTGAAGGCGGCTTCCGCGGCGGCGACCGCGATGCGCGCCCCAGCTTTGGCGGCGACCGTCCCAGCTATGGCGATCGTCCCCAGCGCGATGCACGTCCGTTCAGCGAACGTGCTCCTCGCGAAGGCGGTTTCCGTGGCGGCGATCGTGACGCCCGCCCCAGCTTCGGCGATCGCCCCAGCTTTGGCGACCGTCCCCCGCGTGAAGGCGGCTTCCGTGGCGGCGACCGTCCCGAAGGCGGTTTCCGCGCCAAGCCCGCGTTCGACAAGCGTCCCGGCGGCCCCGCCAAGCGCTTCGCCAAGCCGGCCGACCGCCGCGGCTGATCAGCCAGCCTGACCCAAGAAAACCCGCGCATGCCGCGGGTTTTTTTTCGCCGCGCCTCAGCGAAATGAAGAATGTCTCGCCGGGACGCCCGCCGCCTGAGCGGCTGCGCGGCGCAAGCGGCCAATATTTGGGAAAATGCCCCATTGCCCTCGCCTCACTCGACCATGCAACGTCCCACCCCCGCCAATCTGCCCCCGCTTGCCCCCGCCGCGCTGGAACACAGCGAAGCCGCCGCCGCTCACTTGCGCGCCGCCATCGCGTCCAACGGCGGCTGGCTGCCGTTCGATCACTGGATGGCTGAAGCGCTGTACGCCCCGGGGCTGGGCTATTACGCGGCTGGCAACGTCAAGCTGGCCGATGCGGAAGACGGCGCCAGGACACCCGCCGGCGACTTCGTCACGGCGCCCCAATTGACGCCGCTGTTCTCGCGCACCGTGGCCCGCCAGGCGGCCGAGGTGCTGCGCCAGACAAACACGCAAACCGTGCTGGAGTTCGGCGCCGGCACCGGCGCCCTGGCCGAAGGCGTGCTGCGCGAACTGGACGCCTTGGGGCTGCAAGATACCCGCTACCTGATCCTGGAAGTGTCCGCGGATCTGCGCGCCCGCCAAGCCGAGCGGCTTGCCGCGTTCGGCGGCCGCGTGCAGTGGCTGGACGCGCTGCCCAACACATTCAGCGGCTGCGTGCTGGCCAACGAGGTCCTCGACGCGATGCCGGTTTCGCTCTTTGCCTGGAGCGGCGAGGGCGCCGTGCTGGAGCGCGGCGTGGCGCTGGACACCTCCGGATCGTTCACCTGGGAAGACCGCCCCGCCCCCGCGGCGCTGGCGTCGGCCGTCGCCGCGCGCATGCCGGCGCTGCCCGGCTACGTGTCCGAGATCAATCTGCAGGGCGAAGCCTGGATCGGCGCCATGGGCAGTTGGCTGGAACGCGGCGCGGCCCTGCTGGTGGACTATGGATTTCCGCGCAGCGAGTACTACCACCCGCAACGCGCGGGCGGCACGCTCATGTGCCACCTGCGCCATCACGCGCACGGGGACCCGTTCACCGCCCCGGGCTTGCAGGACATCACGGCCCATGTGGATTTCACCGCCATGGCGGATGCGGCCCTGGAAGCCGGCATGCAGGTGCTCGGCTACACCTCGCAGGCCCGCTTCCTGATGAATGCGGGCCTGATGGATTTGCTGGCCCAACTGGATCCCTCGGATGCGCAGGCCTACGCGCAAGCCGTCGCGCCCGTGCAGAAGCTGCTGTCCGAAGCGGAAATGGGCGAGCTGTTCAAGGTGCTGGCAATTGGACGCGGCATGCAGGAACCGCTGACGGGGTTTTCGCGCGGCGACAGGCTGGGCAAACTGTAGCTGCCCGCAGCCGCCGGCGGGCGCGCGGGAGGCGGAGTCAGCCGGCCCGCAGGCGTTCCAGCCGCGCCAGGCGCACGCTTTCCTTGATGCGGGCCGGTTCGCCCGCGCAGGCCTTGGCGATCGCCCCCGCATCCACGCCGCGCACGGCGGCCACCCGGGATTGCCAGGCGGGCTTGTCCACCGGCCGCAATACCGCAACCGTGTCCAGGAGATCGAAGAAGCGCTCGGGCTTGCGCAAGGCGTCGGCGCGCTCCATCAGCGCAAGCTGCGCATCGGCGGCATCCCCGCCCTCTTGCGCGCCGTCCAGCCCGGCCAGCATCTCCGGCAACAGGCGGGCGTAGTCATTGCATTCGGCAGGCACGCGCAAGCGGCGGCCCATGGCCTCGCGATCGGGCGTCAGGCGGCACAGCAGCGCATAGCGCCCCGCCAGCGACAAACCTGCCGCGGCGGCGCGGTCGATGTCGGCGGCAACGTCGTCAACCCCCTGCAATTCGGGCATCACGCGCGCCAGCGCGCCCGACGCCTGCAGAACGTCCAGCATGCGCGACGGCGCATCCGCCATCAGGCCGCGCGATAGTTCCTTCCACACCCGTTCGGCCACCAGGGCGTCGGCTTCGCCGGCGTCCACCATGCGGCGGCACAACGCCATGGTCTCGGGCGCCACGGAGAAGTCAGCGAAGCGCGCGGCGAAACGCCCCAGCCGCAGGATGCGTACCGGATCCTCGGCGAATGCCTCGCCCACGTGGCGAAACACCCGCGCCCGCAGGTCCGCCGCGCCATCGAGCGGATCGACCAGGGTCCCGTCCTGTTTTTGCGCGATGGCATTGACGGTCAGGTCGCGGCGCCGCAGGTCTTCTTCCAGCGTGACGTCCGTGCCGGTATGGAACGTAAAGCCCTTGTAGCCGCGCCCGGACTTGCGCTCGGTGCGCGCCAGGGCGTATTCCTCTTTGGTGCGGGGATGGAGGAAGACGGGGAAATCGCCGCCCACCGGGATGAAGCCGCGGCGCGCCATGTCTTCCGGCGTGGCGCCCACCACGACCCAGTCGTGGTCGCCCGGCGCCAGGCCAAGCAGCGCATCGCGCACCGCCCCGCCCACGATGTAGACCTGCAGGCCGTCGGTGGCCGGATCCCGCGTCATGGGACGGACGTGGTTTCCGCGCCCACCGGCACCACGTTGCCCAAGCGTTCTTTCAGCGATTGCGGCTGGCCGCTGAACATCGCCGCGTAATACACGGCGTTGGACATCACGTTCTTCACGTAGGTGCGCGTTTCGCTGAACGGAATGGTCTCGGCGAAGATGGCGCCTTCCACGGGATGCGTGAACGTGGAGCGCCAGTTGCGCGGACGGCCCGGACCGGCGTTGTAGCCCGCGCTGGCCAGCATCTGCGATCCGTTCAGGTCGCGCAGCACGATGTTCAGGTAATTGGTGCCCAGCTCGGTGTTGGTGTCGAAGTCGTTGACGCTGCTGGGCGTGAAATCGCTCATGCCGATCTTGCCCGCGACCCACTTGGCCGTGGCCGGCATGAGCTGCATCAGGCCCGAGGCGCCGACATGCGAGCGCGCGTTCATGATGAAGCGGGATTCCTGGCGGATCAGGCCATAGACCCAGGCAGGATCCAGGGCGATGGCGTTGGCCTTGGCCGTGACGCGCCCTTCGAAGGGCGCGATGAAGCGCTGGCTGAAGTCGAACTCTTTTTCGGTGCGGTCGGAGGTGTTGACCACGCGGTCGTAGATGTTCTCGGCCCGGGCCAGTTCGGCGGCCGCCATCAGTTGGCGGTCGCTCATGCCGCGCAGGGTGAAATTCCATTCGGGCACGGCTTCGGCGCGCCAGCCCAGGCGAAAGAGCAGGACCGCGCGCTGCAGGCCGGGATTGGCGCGCGCCTCGGCGATCTCACGATCGGTGATGGGCGCGGGACGCGGCGGCACATCGATGCGGCGCCCCAGCTCTTCCGCCGCCAGTTGGCCGTAGAAGTCGAAGCGGTCCGCGATGCTGGCGTATGCGGCCTCGGCCTGCGTCTTGTTGCCAAGGGCGGCCTGCCCGCGCGCCTTCCAGTACACCCACGACGTCTCTGCCTGCTGCGCGGCCGGCATGTCGTCGATGGATTCGATGACCCACTTCCAGTCGATCTTGGGCTGGCGCAGGGCGGCCCGCACTTTCCAGCCCGAGTTGTAGTCCGTCATGCGGATATGGCCGGCTTCGCGGTACCAATCGTTCGCGCGGCTATCCAGATTCAGGGCGGCGACCAGCGCATACTGGCCACGCACCCACGCGAGATTCGGCTTGGTCATGGACTTTGCCCACTCGCGGCGCAGGTAGGAGTCGGCGACGCTGACATCCGAACGCGCCAGGCGGGCCAGCGCGATGGTGACGAGTTCCTTTTCGTTGCGGCCCACGGGCAGACGGTCCTGGCGCGTCAGCCACTTCATGGGGTCCTTCATGAGGATGTCATAGGTTTTCAGGTCACGCGGCTCGAACATGTACTGCACGAACTTGCGCGCGTCCGTCGTCTTGTTGGCCTCGATGGCGTCGCGCAACTGGGGCTCAAGCTGTTCCCAGCCCAGGATGCGATCCGCCACCAATTGGTCGTACAGGGCCCAGCAGGCCCCGCCGGGCGCGAACACCGCCGTCGCCTGCGCGGCCGTGGCGCGCTGGCCGGTCATGTGCCTGCCGTCGAGAATGGCGCATTCGATCTGCGCATTGGTGTTCTTCACGGGCGCCAGCTTGCGCACGGTTTCGAAGTCGCCGCTGCGGGCGGCCGCCAGCAGCCAGTCGCCGCGCAGGCGATCGGCCAGATAGGCATCGCCATTGCTGCCGATGAATTTTTGCAGGGCGGCGGTGGGCCGGCCGGTGGCGGGCGGGGTCCAGAGCTGGTAGCGCAGCAGCCAATATTCGGGGTACATGCCCAGCGGGTCGCCCTGCGCCTGCGGCACGAGCGCGCCCAGGATGGACCATTGCTTGCGGTTCATGGCTTCGCGGGCGGCCACCACGGCTGCCAGCGCGGGCGTGTCGGAGGTGGGCGGCAGGCCTGCCAATACGGCTGGCGGAACGGCAATGACGGGTTGCGTCGCCTGTATAACGGGCTGGGGCTGCGGATTGACGGCGGCGCTGCGCTGTTGCGCATCCACGGGGGCACAGGCCGCGGTGAACAGCGCCACCAGCGGCAGCCAGCGGCGCAGGCCGGCGCCGGCATCGGACGTGGCGGCGCCGCCGCTTGCCGCCTGCCGCAAAGATTTCTGATACCGTCGGGGTTGCAGGGCATGTGCCTTGCCGCACATCCGCATGCTGAGCATCCGCAAGTTTTTCTTCAGCATGTTCGCCTTCATTTTCAACCCCCTGTTACAGCCACCGCATGACTACGCAAAATACTCCAGAGGATACCGCAGTCCAGCACCGCACGCGATTGCGAAAACTGCGCGCTGAATTGCCGGAAGACCAGCGCAGCCGCGGCGGTTTGCTCATGCGCGCCCGGCTGTTCACGTGGCTGAACGTGGCCCGCGACCAGGCCGTTCGCGCGGGTAATCCGGCCCCTACGACCGTCGCCGCTTTCTGGCCCATGGCCGACGAGCCCGACCTGCGGCCCTTGCTCACGCAATGGACCGAAGGCGGCATGACCGTCGCCTTGCCCGTGATGCGCGAACGCAACGCCCCCCTGGCGTTCCTGCCCTGGACGCCCAGCGCCGAACTGCGCGCCGGCCCCTACGGCATCCAGGAGCCCGTCAGTGGCCCCGAATTGCTGCCCGACGTGGTGCTGGTACCCACGCTGGGCTACACGGAACAGGGCGACCGGCTGGGCTATGGCGGCGGTTACTACGACCGCACGCTGGCCGCCTTGCGTCAGCGGGGCCACCCGTTCATCGCGATCGGAATCGCCTGGAGCTGCGGCGAACTGGACGCCGATTACGCGCCCGCCCCGCACGATGTCCGGCTTGACGCGGTGCTGACCCAGGACGGCTGGGTCCCGCAGGCGCCCCTGGAACAAGGCGGCACCGGTGGAACCACGCTGCACTCCTACCGGATGAACTGACGCACCAGTTTCACCCCGTGGTCCGCACCAGACTGGTGCGGCCTCCTCCTGGAAGCGCTCCCGCTTGAAGCGGTCCCTCATAGCGGGGATGGCATTTCCCCGCCCTTCAGAGGATATTGTCCTCAAGGGCGTCCATGCGCCGAAAAGCTGGCACGCAGGTTGCTTGTGACTGAGACTGGCCACGCATTGGCCGGATAACGGCCGCGTGCAAGCCGGCCGCGGGCATCTGCATCGGAGGAGCCATGAAGGACAGACCACCCCGTCCATCCGCTTATGACGAAATGCGCCAAGGCGCGGGCGGCGTACGCTTCCATTACCAGGCCTTCGAACGCTGGCACAACGAGCAATCGGCCGAAGCCATGGCCGTGCGCCGGCTGGAAGCGGACCTGAGCTTTCGCCGGGTCGGGATTACGTTTTCGGTCGCGGGCGATGCCGCCGGGACCGAGCGGCTTATCCCCTTCGACCTGATTCCCCGGATCATTCCCGCCGATGAATGGCGGCATCTGGAAGCCGGCCTGAAGCAGCGCGTGCGCGCGCTGAACATGTTCATCCGCGACATCTATCACGGCCACGACATCGTGCGGGCGGGCGTCGTACCGGCCGAACAGGTATTCCTGAACGCCCAATACCGCCCTGAAATGCAGGACGTGGACGTGGCCGAGGACATCTACTGCCACATCGCGGGCGTGGACATCGTCCGGGCGGGCGCGGGTGAGTTCTACGTCCTGGAAGACAACCTGCGCGTGCCTTCCGGCGTGTCCTACATGCTTGAGAACCGCAAGATGTCGATGCGGCTCATGCCCGATGCGTTCAGCCGTATCAAGGTGGAGCCGGTGGCGCACTACCCCGACCTGCTGCTGGACAACCTGCGCGAAGTCGCTCCGCACGGCGGCGACGACCCCACCGTGGTGGTGCTGACGCCGGGCATGTACAACTCGGCGTACTTCGAGCACGCCTTCCTGGCCCAGCAGATGGGCGTGGAGCTGGTCGAGGGGCAGGATCTGTTCGTGGAGCAAAACACCGTCTACATGCGCACCACGCAGGGGCCACGCAAGGTGGACGTGATCTACCGCCGCCTGGATGACGACTTCCTCGATCCCCTGTCGTTCCGCGCGGATTCGGCGTTGGGCGTGCCCGGACTGCTGTCGGTGTATCGCGCGGGCCGCGTCACGCTCGCCAACGCCATCGGCACCGGCATCGCCGACGACAAATCCACGTACCTCTATGTGCCCGACATGATCCGGTTCTATCTGAGCGAGGAGCCCATCCTGTCGAACGTGCCGACCTGGCGCTGCGGCAGGCCCGACGAGCTGTCCCACGTGCTGGCCAACATGCACGAACTGGTGGTCAAGGAGGTCCATGGCGCCGGCGGCTACGGCATGCTGGTCGGGCCATCGGCCACCCGCGCGGAGGTGGACCTATTCAAGGAGCGCGTGCGCGCCAACCCCGCCAACTACATCGCGCAGCCCACGCTGGCGCTGTCCACCATTCCCACCTATGTCGAATCGGGCGTGGCGCCGCGCCACGTGGACCTGCGCCCCTATGTGCTGTGCGGCAAGGACATCCGCACCGTACCGGGCGGCCTGTGCCGCGTGGCGTTGACCGAGGGCTCGCTGGTGGTCAACAGCAGCCAGGGCGGCGGCACCAAGGACACCTGGGTTCTGGAGGACTGACCATGCTGAGCCGAACCGCCGACAACCTGTTCTGGATGTGCCGCTACACCGAGCGCGCGGAAAACACCGCCCGCATGCTGGACGTGAACCTGCAGATGTCGCTGCTGCCTCAGGACCCGCAGACGCGCGAGGGTTCCTGGCTGGGCGTGCTGCGCATTTCCGAGTTGCAGGGCCTGTACCAGAGCAAATACGCGTCCATCTCGCCCAACGACGTGCTGGAATACATGGTCCGCGATCCCGAGAACCCCTCGTCGATCTATTCCTGCATGCGCGCCGCCCGCGAGAATGCGCGCGCCGTGCGCGGCAGCCTGACGACCGAGGTCTGGGAAACCTACAACACCACCTGGCTGGAACTGCTGAAGCACCTGCACACGGGCCTCCTCGAGCGCAACCCGGGCGAATTCTTCGAATGGGTGAAGTTCCGCTCGCACCTGGCGCGCGGCGTCACCATCGGCACCATGCTGGAAGACGAGGCGCTGTATTTCCTGCGCATCGGCATGCACCTGGAGCGCGCCGACAGCACCGCCCGCATGCTGGACGTGAAGTTCCACGAACGCGGGGGCAGCGGCGGACAGGACGGCCGCGCCGAGCCCATCGGCACCGCCGCGCTGCAAAGCGAGTTCTACCGCTGGTCGGCGCTGCTCAGCTCGGTGTCCGGGCTTGAGATCTACCGCAAGGTGTACCGCGACGTGATCACGCCCGACCGGGTGGCGGAACTGCTGATCCTGCACGGCGACATGCCGCGTTCGCTGCTGGCATCGATGCGGGCGGTGGCCGACGATCTGGCGCGCGTCTCGAACCAGCGCTCGACCGAAACCGAACGGCGCGCAGGGATGCTTTGCGCTGAACTGCAATACGGCCGCGTCGAGGACATCCTGGCCAGCGGACTGCACCAATACCTGGACCGCTTCCTGAACCGCATCAACGACCTGGGCAACCGGATCAGCCAGGACTTCCTGGTGCCGCTGTCGGCATAAAACGGAGACAGCAATGAAACAGATCATCACGCACGTCACGCATTACCGCTACACCGCGCCGGTCATCTACAGCATCCAGACCCTGCGCCTGACGCCGCGCGACGACGAGCACCAGCGCTTGCTGCGCTGGCATATCGATGCACCCGGCGTGCTGGAAAAGCAGGTCGACGCCTACGGCAACATCACGCATACGCTCACGCTGAACCGCCCGCACACCGACATCGAATTGCGCGTTGTCGGGCAAGTCCTGGTGGCGCCGCTGACGCGCGGCGTGCTGGGCGGCGAAGACAGCCGGCTGCCCGTGCATGCCTACTGCGTGCAAACTCCCCTGACGCAGGCGGACGACACCATCCATGCCTTCGTGCGCGGCGTGCTGCCCAACGGGCTGACTACCTCGGACGATATCCTGACCCTGGCCACCGCCATCAACGACCGGGTCGCGTACGAGCCCGGCACCACGGATGTGACCACCGCCGCCAACCAGGTGCTGGCCATGGGCCACGGCGTCTGCCAGGACCATGCCCACCTGTTCCTGGCCTGCGTGCGAGGCCTGAGCGTGCCCGCGCGCTACGTCAGCGGCTATCTGTACACCGCCACCGAGCACGCGGCCAGCCACGCCTGGGCCGACGTCTGGCTGCCCGCCATCGGCTGGACCAGCGTGGACATCACCAACCGCCAATTCGCCTCGGAGTGCCATTGCCGGCTGGCGGTGGGGCGGGACTACGACTCGGCCTCGCCGGTCCGGGGCGTGCGCACCGGCGGCGGCGAGGAATCCATGGAGGTCAGCGTGCAAGTCCAGGCCGCCGCGCAGCAGTAACATCCGGCCGGCCCCGCCGCAATACAATGCGGCGTGGTTTTCCCTAATTTCCGATCATGACCTACTGCGTAGCAGCCCGCCTCGACTCCGGCCTCGTCTTCCTGTCCGACTCCCGTACCAATGCCGGCGTCGACCAGATCAGCGTCTTCCGCAAAATGACCGTCTTCGAGCGCCCGGGCGACCGCGTGATGGTCCTGATGACGTCCGGCAACCTGGCGGTCAGCCAGGCCGTGCTGAACGCGCTGACGCGTCCGCAGGGCGACGGCGGTGAAACCATCTGGAACGCGCCGGACATGTTCGAGGCCACGCGCCTGATTGGCGCGGCGGTGCGCGAGGTCTATCGCAGCGAGGCCCACGCGCTGCATGAACAGGGCGTGGACTTCAACGTCAGCATGATCTTCGGCGGGCAGATCGGCACGGAACGGTGCCGGCTCTTCCAGATCTATTCGGCGGGCAATTTCATCGAAGCCGGCCAGGAATGCCCGTACTTCCAGATCGGCGAAGCCAAGTACGGCAAGCCCATCCTGGACCGCGTGCTGCGTCCCGACACCTCGCTGGACGAGGCCGCCAAATGCGCCCTGATTTCCATGGATTCCACGCTGCGCTCGAATATCTCGGTGGGGCTGCCGCTGGATCTGCTGGTCTACGACTGCAACGCCTTGCGCGTCACGCACTTTGCCAGCATCGACGAACACAATGAGTATTTCCGCATGATCCGCGGCACCTGGGGCGAGCGCCTGCGCCAGGTGTTCGCCGAGATCCCCGATCCGCTCTGGACCAATCCCGACGCGCCCGACTCGCTGGTGCCTCCGAACCGCGTGCATCAGCCCTTGCGAGTGGAACCCGACATGGCCTCCCCGGCCAGCTACCCCGCCCCGCAGGCGCTGGCCGAAGACCCGGGCAAGGACCAGCCGAACTAGGCTCGCGTAAACCCTCCTTTCCGCCAGCCTAAACCCGGCTTGCGAAACCGCGAATTCCATTACGCGCGCGGGCACGCCACACTGGCGTCGGCCCGTCATGCTTCGCCTTGCGGGCCTCAGAAAACCACAAGGAGCGAGACATGTCCCAACCGTTCGCGCGCGCGATCAAGCGCGCTGCCTGGCCCGTGCTGGCCCTGTCCTGCCTGGCCTGGAGCAACGCCGGCGCGCAGGGAGCCTATCCCAACCACCCCATTTCGCTGGTGGTGCCGTTTGCGGCAGGCGGCCCCACCGACGTGGTGGCCCGCAGCCTCGGCGCATCCATGGCCAAGACACTGGGGCAAAGCGTCATCATCGAAAACCGCACGGGCGCGGGCGGGACGCTGGCATCGCAGCACGTGGCGCGCGCGGCCCCCGACGGCTACACCTTCCTGATCCACCACAACGGCATGGCGACCGCGCCCGCGCTGTACCGCAAGCTGTCGTTCAATCCGCTGACGGACTTCGCCTATGTCGGCCAGGTGGCCGACGTGCCGATGACCCTGCTTGGCCGCAAGGACCTGCCGGCCGATGGCATGGCGGCGTTCATCAAGTACGCCAAGGAAAACGGCAACAAGATCAACCTGGCCAACGCCGGCCTGGGCGCCGTCTCGCAGCTTTGCGGCATGCTGCTGCAGGAATCGCTGGGCGTGCAATTCACGACCGTGCCCTACGCGGGCACCGCGCCGGCGATGACCGCGCTGCTGGGCGGCCAGGTGGACGTGCTGTGCGACCAGACCACGCAGACCATTCCCCAGATCAAGGGTGAACGCGTGAAGCTGTATGGCGTCACCACGCAGGACCGCATCAAGGCGCTGCCCGATGCGCCCACGCTGCAGGAAGGCGGCCTGAAGGACTTCGAGGTGAAGGTCTGGCACGGCGTGTATGCGCCCAAGGGCACTCCGCCCGAGGCCGTCGCCAAGTTCAACGCGGCCCTGCGCACCGCCCTGAAGGATCCCGTCTTCACCCAGAAGATGGCCGAACTGGGCGCCGAGATCGTGCCCGACGCCAAGCAGACTCCCGAGGGCCTGCAGACCTGGCTGAAATCCGAAGTGGATAAGTGGGGCGGCGTCATCCGCAAGGCGGGCGTGTACGCGGACTGATTGTTCCCCGGGCAAAAAAAGAGGCCGGCGAAATTCGCCGGCCTTTTTTTCGTGCGCACACCGCGTGCGCATGACGTGTAGCGCTTACACCGACAGTTCCTTCCACACCGCCAGCGGCGCTTCGGAATGGTTCAGGGTGTAGAAGTGCAGGCCGGGCGCGCCGTTGTCCAGCAGGGTCTGGCAAAGCTCGGTCACCACGTCCACGCCGAACGCGCGGATGGAAGCCTTGTCGTCGCCAAACTCGGCCAGGCGCAGGCGGATCCAGCGCGGCACTTCGGCGCCGCACATCTCCGAAAAGCGCAATAGCTGCGTGTGATTCGTGATGGGCATGATGCCCGGCACGATCGGCACGTTCACGCCCTTGGCCTGGGCCCGGTCGACGAAGTCGAAGTAGGCGTCGGCGTTGAAGAAGTACTGCGTGATGGCCGCGTCGGCGCCGGCTTTCACCTTGGCCACGAAATGGTCCAGGTCGGCCGAAGGGTTGGACGCCTGGGGGTGCATCTCAGGGTAGGCCGCCACTTCGATGTGGAACCAGTCGCCCGTTTCCTCGCGGATGAACGACACCAGTTCGTTGGCATAGCGCAGTTCGCCCGCGTCGCCGCCCATGCCCGAAGGCAGGTCGCCGCGCAGGGCGACCACGCGCCGCACGCCTTCGCTCTTGTAGACCTGGAGGATATCCCGCAGGTCCTGGCGCGTGGCGCCCACGCACGACAGGTGGGGCGCCGCGTCGCAGCCCAGGTTGCGCAGCGTGCGCACGGCATCCGCCGTGCCGGCGCGCGTGGAACCGCCCGCGCCGAACGTCACGCTGACGTACTTGGGCTGGATGGCCAGCATCTGCTTGGCCGCGCGCACCAGCCGCTCTTGGCCGGCCAGGTCGCGCGGTGGGAAGAATTCCAGACTGAAAGCGGGAGAGGTCGAATCGGACATATCAGTTGTTTAGGGCGCTACGCATGAACTGCAATGGATGAGACCCCGCTGGGCCGCGCGGAGCCGGCTTTGCCGGTCCGCAGCGGCGCCCCCCGGGGGGAGGCGCGCAGCGCTTCGGGGGGAACCCAACCTCAGGGGATCAGCTTGGTAAGGAGGCCGGAGATGATGCTGTACAGGATTGCGCCCCCCACGGCCCACCAGAACCCGTTGACCTGGAAGCCCTTGAGCACGGAGCCCACGAACCAGAACAACAAGGCGTTGATGACGATGAGAAAGAGACCGAGGGTGACGATCGTGATGGGCAGCGTCAGCAGCACCAGAACCGGTTTGACCAGCATGTTCACCAGGCCCAGCACCAGCGCGGCGATGAGCGCCGATCCGAAACTGGCCACCGTGATGCCGGGCAGCAGGTAGGCAACGGCCAGCAGGGCCACCGCGTTCAGGATCCAGACGAGTATCAGTGTCACCATGTTCGAACTCCTGTATTGACGCTCCGCGGACCCGTGATCGCCAGGCGAAGACGGGCAAGCTCCGCGGACCGGAAAACCCGCGCCGACATGGCGCGGCGTTTTCCTATTGTGCTACATCAATCAATAGCGGTAGTGGTTGGGCTTGTAGGGGCCTTCGACCGGCACGCTGATGTAGTCGGCCTGATCCTGGCGCAGCGTCGTGAGCTTCACGCCGAGCTTCTTCAGGTGCAGGCGGGCAACCTTCTCGTCCAGGTGCTTGGGCAGCACGTAGACTTCGCCGGACTTGTAGGCTTCGTTGCGCGTGAACAGTTCGATCTGGGCGATCGTCTGGTTGGCGAACGAGGACGACATCACGAACGAGGGGTGGCCGGTGGCGCAACCCAGGTTCACGAGACGGCCCTGGGCCAACAGGATGATGCGCTTGCCGTCCGGGAAGATGACGTGGTCGACTTGCGGCTTGATCTCTTCCCATTGGCAGTCGGCCAGGCCAGCGACGTCGATTTCGTTGTCGAAGTGGCCGATGTTGCAGACGATGGCCTGGTCTTTCATGGCGTTCATGTGATCGCGCGTGATGACCTGGTAGTTGCCGGTGGCGGTGACGAAGATGTCGCCATGGGCGGCGGCTTCTTCCATGGTCACGACCTTGAAGCCTTCCATCGCGGCCTGCAGGGCGCAGATCGGATCGATTTCGGTGACCCACACCTGCGCGCGCAGCGCGACCAGCGCCTGGGCGCAGCCCTTGCCCACGTCGCCGTAGCCGGCCACGACGGCGATCTTACCGGCGACCATCACGTCGGTGGCGCGCTTGATGCCGTCCACCAGCGATTCGCGGCAGCCGTACAGGTTGTCGAACTTGGACTTGGTGACCGAGTCGTTGACGTTGATGGCGGCGAACGCCAGCTCGCCCTTTTGCGACATCTGGTACAGGCGATGCACGCCGGTGGTGGTTTCTTCCGTGACGCCCTTGATCAGGGCCAGGCGGGTCGAGTACCACTTGGGATCGCGCTTCAGCGTTTCCTTGATGGCGGCGAACAGAATGCGCTCTTCATCGCTGCCGGGGTTGGCCAGGACCGACAGGTCCTTCTCGGCCTTGGTGCCCAGGTGCAGCATCAACGTGGCGTCGCCGCCGTCGTCGAGGATCATGTTGGCGTTCTGGCCATTGGACCATTCGAAGATCTTGTGGGTGTACTGCCAGTACTCTTCCAGCGTTTCGCCCTTGACGGCGAAGACCGGCGTGCCGGACGCGGCGATGGCGGCGGCGGCGTGGTCCTGCGTGGAAAAGATGTTGCACGAGGCCCAGCGCACTTCGGCGCCCAGGGCCACCAGCGTCTCGATCAGCACGCCGGTCTGGATGGTCATGTGCAGGCTGCCGGCGATGCGCGCGCCCTTCAGGGGCTGCGATGCGGCGAATTCCTCGCGGATGGCCATCAGGCCGGGCATTTCGGTTTCGGCGATGGCGAGTTCGCGGCGGCCCCAGCCGGCCAGCGACATGTCGGCAACGAGATAGTCGGAGAAGGATTTATCAGTCACAGCGTTCATGGTGTGTAGGCTCCACGTGAATTACGAACGGCGCACGATATGGCCGGACAACGCGAAGACACCACGACAGTCGAGTGCTCGCCTTTCCCGCCATATGCGACAAAGGTGAGCGCCGTTGCTGTAGCGACGCGCTGGGCGCGGCGCTTGAACAAGGATTCCTGAGCCTGGCGAACCGGGTTCCGCATGGGGGTGGCCGCATGTCGGGAGCCGCAGGGTCGTCGCAACGCTCCTCAGGATTGCCGGGCATTGTACAAGGTTGCCGCGGCCTAGGGGTAGTTTCCCTGGCTTGCAGGACCAGATCAAAGGGGGGACGCCCACGCGCCCGCCGCCTCCCGGGCGCCGCCCTGCGTCAGCGGGACCAGCGCGGCCAGCAGGTCGGAAGCCACCGCATCCCAGCTTCGCGTCAGCGCGTGCGCGCGCACGGCGTGGCGGTCGAGCGGCAGCGCCGCCCGGCAGGCGTGCGCCAGGTCGTCGTCCAGGCAGCCCGTGACGCCCGGGTCCACCACCGCCAGCGGCGCCTCGCTGCGATAGGCGGCCACCGGCGTGCCGCAGGCCATGGCCTCCAGCATGACCAGGCCGAAGGTATCGGTCAGGCTGGGAAACACGAACACGTCGGCCGCCGCATAGAAGCCGGGCAACGCGCCGTCCTGCTGCATGCCCAGGAAGACGGCATCGGGAAAGCGCTTCTTCAGGCGGGCCTCGTCCGGCCCGGCGCCCACCACCACCTTGCTGCCCGGCAGATCCAGCGACAGGAAGGCGTCCAGGTTCTTCTCGCGCGCCACCCGGCCCACGCTCAGCCAGACCGGGCGGGGCAAGTCCGCGAACGCATCGCTGTGGGCGGGCTGGAACTTGCGGGGATCGACCCCGCGCGACCAGACCCGCAGGTTCGCCAGCCCGCGCCGCGCCAGGACGTCCCGCACCGTGGGCGTCGGCACCAGCACGCATTGCGAGGGCCGGTGGAACCAGCGCAGGTAGCGCCAGGGCAAGGCGGCGGGAATGCCCATGCGCGCCTGCAGGTAATCGGGGAACATGGTGTGGAACGACGTGGTGAAGCGCCAGCCCCGCGACAGCGCCATCCGGCGGGCCGCCAGCCCCAGCGGGCCTTCGGTGGCGATGTGCAGGGCGTCGGGCACCGTGTCGCCCAGGATGCGGCGCAACTGGCGCCCGGGCCGCAGGCACAGCCGCAGGTCGGGCTCGGAGGGCGCCGGAATGGTCCGGCTGCCCTGGGGGTTCACCACGATCAGCTCGTGGCCCCATTCACCCAGGATCTGTTGCATGGTCGTCCACGTGCGGACGACCCCGTTGACTTGCGGATGCCAGGCATCCGTAACCAGAACGATGCGCATGATGGAGCCGGAAGTGGGCAATAGCGCGATTTAGCCCGCGCCATGTGACATGCCCAAGACGGCGCGCTGGTTGTTGCGACCGGCTGCTGCCGCCCCGGGCCGCAGCGCCCTAGTTGTTGCGGCGCGGATACCCCTGCGCCTTGATGCGCACCCAGACTTCGCGCTTTTCCTCTTCCGTCATGAAGACCCAGTTGGCGACCTCCATGGCCGTGCGGCCGCAGCCCCGGCAGATGTCGTCGAACAGGGTGGAACACACCGCCACGCAAGGCGAATCCGTGGCTTTGAAGGCGCGTTGCGCGTCTTCAGGGTCAGGCAATTCGGAAAGATTGGCGAAGTAACGATTCATGGGGCGAAGGTTAACACCAGGGGTGCGTCCCTTTTTGGATAGCCCTATCGCCGGCCGTGGCTTGACGGCCGGTGGCAGGGACCGCGCGGGCCCCCGCTGACCGCCCCGACTCAGCGCCAGCCGAAGTATTCCCGCGCCTCGGCGAGCACGGCGTCCGGCGCTTCCTCCGCCAGATAATGCGCGCCAGGCAGGGGGCCGCCCGTCACGTCGTCCGCCACGGCGCGCCACAGGGCCAGCACGTCGAAGTTCCGGCCCACCGCCCCGCGCTCGCCCCACAGCGCGCGCACCGGCATGCGCAGGCGCTCGCCGGCCTCGCGGCCCGCCCGGTCGTGTTCCAGATCGACGGTGGCGGATGCGCGGTAGTCTTCGCAGATGCCGGTGGCCCAGCCGGGCTGGCGCGCCGCGCGTTCGTATTCCGCCATGGCCTCGGCGGAAAAATGCGCCAGCCCGCCGGGGCGCCCTCCCATCACCGAACGCAGGTAGAAAATGGGGTCGTGCTCGATCATGGTTTCGGGGACGGGCGCGGGCTGGATCAGCCAGAACCAATGGAAATAGGCCTGGGCGAAGGCGCGGGTCGTGCCTTCGTACATATCCAGCGTGGGCGCGATGTCCAGCAGCATCATGCGGGTGACGGAATCCGGATGGTCCAGCGCCAGGCGGTGGGCCACCCGGGCGCCGCGATCGTGCGCCAGCACGTCGAAACGCGCATGGCCCAGGCCGCGCATCAGATCCGCCATGTCGGCCGCCATGGTCCGCTTGGAGTGCGCCGTATGGTCGGCGCTGGCCGCCGGCTTGTCGCTGTCCCCGTAGCCTCTCAGATCCGCGGCCACGCAGGTGCGGTGCCGCGTCAGTTCGGCCCAGACGCGGTGCCAGATGGCATGGGTCTGCGGATGCCCGTGCAGCAGCAGCAAGGGCGGCCCCGAGCCCGCGATGCGGGCGGCGATCTGGATGCCGTTGGCCTGGATGCGGCGCACCGGCAGGTCGAAGAATGCGGTCATCGGCGTGGTCTCCAATGTCTGTGTGTTGAGATTCTGTTCACCCTGACGGGAGCGTTGCACAGGCCTCAGGCGGCGTCCAGCCGGTCGCGCACGCGGCGCGCCACGTCCTTCATCCAGGGAAAGCGCGCCCAATGACGCGCTTCGAAGCGCTCCACATCGGCCAGTTGCAGCAGCGACGCCCCCACCATGTCCTGCCCCTGCGCGAACATGCGGCGATGCCGGTCGGGCAGATCGAAGCCCGCCGTCCAGCCGTCGGCGGCGCGCACCTGGCCGGCCAGCAGGTCGATGCCGACGCGGTTGCCGGCCGCGGACGCATCGGTCACCCGCGCAAGCAGGGCGTCGACCGCCGCGGGCGGCAAGGTCACCAGCAGCAGCCCGTTGTTCAAGGCGTTGAAGTAGAAGATCTCGCCAAAGCTGGCCGCGATCACGGCGCGGATGCCGAACTGCTGCAAGCCCCACACCGCGTGCTCGCGGCTGGAGCCGCAGCCGAAGTTCGGCCCCGCCACCAGGATGGACGCCCCCGCGTGGGCGTCCTGGTTCAGCACGCAATCGGGCCGTGGCGCCCCCCGCTCGTCGAAGCGGAGGTCGTACAGCAGGCCCTTGTCCAGCCCGGCCTTGTCGATGATGCGCAGGAACTGCTTGGGCATGATCTGGTCGGTGTCCAGATTGGAATACGGCAGCGGCGCGGCAACGCCTTCGATCACGGCATTCATTTGGTTTCTCTCCATTCGCGCACGTCCACGATGCGGCCCGCCAGCGCGGCGGCGGCCGCCATCGCCGGGCTCATCAGGTGCGTGCGCCCTGCCCGTCCCTGGCGTCCCTCGAAATTCCGGTTGGTGGTGGACGCGCAGCGCTCGCCCGGCCGCAGCACGTCGTCGTTCATGGCCAGGCACATCGAACAGCCCGGCTGGCGCCATTCGAATCCGGCCTCGATCAACTGCGCGGCCAGCCCTTCCGCTTCGGCCTGCGCGCGCACCGCGCCGGACCCAGGCACCACCATCGCCCGCACGCCGGCCGCGACCTTCCTGCCGCGCGCCAGCCCCGCCACCACGCGCAGGTCTTCGATGCGGCCGTTGGTGCAGGAACCGATGAAGACCCGGTCGATCGGCACGCCGGCGATCGGCGCGCCGGCGGCCAGGCCGATATAGTCCATAGCCTTTTCCAGCGCCAGCCGGGCCAGCGTATCGGGTTCGGCCTGTGGATCCGGAACCCTGCCGTCGACCGGCACGGCCTGGTCCGGGCTGGTGCCCCAGGTCACGAATGGCGCGATCCCGGCCGCGTCGAAAGCATGTTCGATGTCGAAGCCGGCGTCGCCGTCCGTGCGCAGCGTGGCCCAGTACTCGCGGGCCTGGCGCAGCGCCTCGCCGTGCAGTTGCGGCGCATGCGCGGCGACATACGCATCGGTGACGGCGTCCGGCGCGATCAACGCGGCGCGCGCCCCCGCCTCGACCGTCATGTTGCACAGGGTCATGCGCGCCTCGGCGGACAGCGCGGCGATCGCCTCGCCGCAGAACTCCACGGCATGCCCGCGCGCGCCTTGCGCGCCAATGCGATGCACGATGTAGATGACCAGGTCCTTGGCCGACACGCCGGCCGGCAACACGCCGTCGACACGGATGCGCATGTTGCGCGCCACGCGGTAGACCAGCGTTTGGGTGGCCAGGATATGTTCGACCTCGGACGTCCCGATGCCGAAACCCAGGGCCCCCAGCGCGCCGTAGGTGGTTGTGTGGCTGTCGCCGCACAGCACCACCATGCCGGGCAGGATCATGCCGTGCTCGGGCGCGATGACGTGTTCGATTCCCTGCAGCGGGTCGGTGGTGTCGAACAGCGCGATGCGCGCCGCATCGCAATTGCGCTTCAGGTTGAGCGCCTGCCGCGACGAGGCGTCGTCGGCGATCACGCGCAGCGCGGCGGGCACCGGATGCGTGGGGATGATGTGATCCACCACCGCCATCTGCTGCCCGGGGCGCAGCACCGGACGTCCACGCGCGGCCAGGCCGCTGAAGGCTTGCGGACTGGTGTATTCGTTCATGATGTGCAGGTCGACGTAAAGCAGGACGTGCTCGTCGTCGATCCGGGCCACCTCATGGCTGGCCACCAGTTTGTCGTACAGCGTCATGCCGGGCATGTCTGGCTTCCTTGATGATGAATGCGCCCGCGGCACGCGCGGGCGGCTTGTATGGCGATCCGCAGGGGCCAGTCCTCGGCCCCTAGTTGGCCTGGATTCCCGCGTCCTTGACGATGCCGGACCACCGCGTCATTTCGGCGGCAACCATGGCGTCGGCCTTGTCCGGCGCGGAAATCAGGGGATCGAATCCCTCTTTTTGCATGCGCTGCGTCAGCTCCGGCGATCGCAGCGCCTCTCCCAGCTTGGCGTTCAGCGTGTCGATGACCGGCTGCGGCGTGCCGGCGGGCGCGCTGATGACAAACCAGGTATTGAACTCATAGCCCGGCAGGCCGGACTCGGCGATGGTGGGCACATCCGGCAGCAGCGGCGAACGCTTGGTGCCGGTTACGCCCAGTGCGCGCAGCTTCTTGCCGTCGACTTGCGGCTTGGCGGCGGACAGCACCGGAAAGCTCATCTGCACCTGCCCGCTGATGGTGTCCAGCATGGCGGGGCCGCCGCCCTTGTACGGGACGTGCAGGATCTGCGTCTTCGACACGGACTTGAACAGCTCCGCCGCCATATGGAAGGTGCTGCCCGTGCCAGCGGAACCGAAGCTCAGATCGTTGGCGGGGCGGGCCCGCACGTAGGCCAGCAGGTCGCTCACCGAGGCCACCGGCAGCCCGTTGGTCACCGTCAGCACATGCTGGGACGTGCCCACCGTGCCGACTGAACGCAGGTCCTTGGCCGTATCGAACGGCATGGTCTTGAAGAGCGCCGGATTGATGGCCAGCGACATGGTGTTGATGCCGAGCGTATAGCCGTTGGGTTCGGCGCGCGCGACGGCCGCCATGCCGATGTTGCCGGAGGCGCCGGCGCGGTTCTCCACGATCACGCTCTGGCCCAGCGCCCGGCCCCAGGCGTCGGAGATCAGGCGCGCGGCGATGTCCACGCTGCCTCCGGGCGCGAACGGAACCACCAGCGTCACCGCGCGCTCGGGAAAGGCATTGGCGGCGGCGGCCGGATGAGCCCAACAGGATGCGGCGATGGCCGCGCACAATGCGCCGGCCCCTTTGCTTATCTTCATTTTCTGGTCTCCTCGTCTGGCCGCGTCGGGCGGCTCTGTATCGGTGAGCCCAGTGTATAGGCCGGGTGGGTTCTTATAATTCCGTGAAAACCTAAAGCTTTATTAAATATGATTTATAAATAAGCCTATGGACGCGCTCTCGGATCTCGCCTTCTTTTCCTTGGTGGTCAAGCACGGCAACCTGTCGGCCACCGCGCGTGAACTGGGGCTGACGCCGCCCGCCGTCAGCACGCGGCTGGCCAAGCTGGAACAGCGCCTGGGCGTGCGCCTGCTGAACCGCACGACCCGCCGGGTCAGCGTCACGCAGGAAGGCGAGCTGTATCTTGCCGAAGGCGGTCGCATCCTGGCCGATCTGGAAGCGCTGGAGCGCTCGGTTTCCAGCGCGCGCGCGCAGCCCCAGGGCCTGCTGCGGCTGAACGCGACGTTCGGCTTCGGACGCGCCCACATCGTGCCGGCCGTATCGGACTTCTGCCGCGAATACCCCGACGTGGAAGTGCAGATGCGGCTGACCGACAGGCCGCTGAACCTGATCGAGGAAGGCGTTGACGTGGCGGTGCGGTTTGGCGACCTGCCGGATGCGCGCCTGACCGCGCGCAAGATCGCATCCAACCGGCGGTTGCTGTGCGCGTCGCCGCGCTACCTGGACACCTACGGAGAACCCCGCACCCCCGGCGAACTGCAGCGCCACCGCTGCATCGTCGTGCGCGAGAACGACGTCGCCTACGGAACATGGCGGCTGGAATCGGGCCCGCGCGCGGAAACCGTGAAGGTGCGCGGTCCGGTCAGTTCAAACGACGGGCAGAGCGCGCTGGAGTGGGCGCTGGATGGCCACGGCATCGTCATGCGGTCCGAATGGGAAACGGCCGCCTACCTGCGCGCGGGCCGGCTGCGCGAAGTGCTGACCGACTGGCGCACCCCGCCCGCCGACATCCACGCGCTGTATCCGGAGCGGCTGAACCTGCCGGCCAAGACACTGGCCTTCGTGGAGTTCCTGTCGCGGCGCTTCGCCCGCCACCTGCGGGCGCCGGGCGCAGGCGGCACGGTCTGGTGAAGGCTCAGATTTCGTCGATGGGCGTGCTGGCGCCGGCGCCCGCGGGCGCGCTGTCCGCGCCGATGGCGTAGCGGTCGCGCGTCGTGACATAGAAGCTGGCCCCGAAGCGGCCCACCGGAAAGTAATCCTGCAGGCGCACCCGCCAGGTCTCCGTGTCGATCAGGCCGTCCCGCGCATGCAGCCAGCGCACCTGTCCAATGAAGATCTGCCGGCTGGCGGTCTCCATGGTTTCGAATAGCGTGCATTCGAACGCGACGGGTGCCTGCACGATGCGCGGCGGCGCCACGCGATGGCTGGGCGCCGCGTCCAGGCCCGCGTGCGCCAGTTCGCTGACGTCCGACGGCAGCCGGTCGCCGCAGCGGTGCATCTTTTCCGCCATGGCTTCGTCGGTCAGGTGAACCACGAATTCCTTGTCGCGCGCGATGTTGACGGCGGTGTCCTTCAGGCCGCCGTCCTCCAGCCGGTTGATGCTGACCATCACGATGGGCGGGTCTTCGCCCAGCATGTTGAACATGCTGAACGGCGCGGCGTTGACCACGCCGGTCTCGGACAGGGTGGTGATCAGCGCGATCGGCCGGGGCACGATCAGGCTGGCCATCAGCTTGTAGCGCTGATATTCGGTAATTGCGTCGAAGTCGATTTCCATGTCAGGCCAGTCCCAGCATCTGGGCAAGGGTTTGAGCGGGTTGCGGGCGTTCCAGGCTGATCCGCCGTTCCAGGTCCGCAAGGTGGTTGTCGTTGATTTGCACGGCCTCGGCCACGTCGCCGCGCTCCATCAGGTCCACGATCAGCACGTGTTCGCCGTGTTCGCACGCGGCATTGCCGGGCGGTTCGTACAGGGCCACGATCAGCGAGCAGCGCGACACCAGCTCGGCCAGATAGCCGTGAAGGATCGTGTTGCCCGACAGCTCGCCCAGCCGGACGTGGAAGGCGCTGGCCTGCCGCGCCCAGGCGGGCTGGCCGGCCCGGTGCAGCAGCGCGTGCTCGTCGCGCAATTGCTTGCGCAGCGAAACGTAGTCGGCCTTGGTGGCGCGGGCCGCGGCCAGCGGCACCAGGGCGGCCTCCAGCGCACGGCGCGCCTGGAATATCTGGCGCGTGTCTTCGGGCGTGGGCTCGGCCACCACGGCGCCCCGGTTGTGGTGCAGGTCCACCACATGCTCGTGCGCCAGGCGCTGCAAGGCCTTGCGCGCCACCGAGCGCGACACGCCGAACAGCTCGCAGATCGCGGCCTCGGGCAGCTTCGTGCCGGGCGTCAGGCGCTGGCTCATCACGCTTTCATAAACCGCTTCGCAGATGCGGCGCTCCAGGTCGGCATCGGGATTGCCCGCGCCGGGGGCATCGGACCTGCCGCCGGCTTCTTGCTGGCCAGGCGCGGGTTCGTTCGCGGTCTTCGGCCGGGCGGTGCGGGGGGAGCGAGGTTTGGCGGGGCTTCGGGTGGACATGGATAACTCGGTTCAGCGGAGGAAACGGAATGGTCGGGGCGGCGCTAGGCGATGACGCCGGGCGGCAGGCTGTCCACATGGCGGCAGATCTGACCCGGCGTGGTGAACCAGATCTCGCCGCGGTCGCGCGCGGCGGCAAGCGGCGCCAACGCGCGCCGCAGGTGCCGCAAGCGATAGGGCTGGCCAACAATATAGGGATGCAGCGCGATGCCCATGACGAGCGGCTGGCGGGCCGCCTGCGCGCGCATTTCCTCGAACTGGTCAAGAATCATATCGGCAAAATCGCGCGCGTCCATCTTGCGGCCCATGATCATGGGAATGTCGTTGAGCTCCTGCGGATAGGGAATCGCCCACAGGTCGCCCGCGCGGGTGCGCATGCGCATGGGCTGGTCGTCGTGGCACCAGTTCAGCGTGTAGCGGTAGCCCGCCTCGGCCAGCAGGTCGGGCGTGGAGCGGCTCTCGGAGATCCACGGAGACAGCCAGCCGGCGGGCTCGCTGCCGGCGTGCCGCAGGATGCGGTCGCGGCAATGCGCGAGCAGCGCCCTTTCCTCGGCCTCCGGCAAGCCGCCCTGCCGGTGCGCGTTGCTGTAGCCGTGCCCGATCAGTTCGTCGCCGCGCGCATGAAATGCGTCCACCAGTTCCGGGCAGTGCTCATACAGCGCGGTGTTGATCAGGACACCGGCAGGCAGGCGCAGCTCGTCGAACAATTCCAGGCAGCGCCAGGCGCCCACGCGGTTGCCGTATTCGCGCCAGGCGTAATTGAGCACGTCGGGGTGCGGCGATGCCGGGCCCAGCTCTGCGCCCAGTCCTTCGCCGAAGGCGAAGTGTTCGATGTTGAAGCCCAGGTACACCGCCAGGCGGGCGCCGTTGGGCCATGAATAATCCGCCCGCCCGGCAATCGGCTGGTAGGGAAAGCGGTCATGGCCGGTCAACGGGGCCGGCGTCCAGGCGGACGCGCCGTCACGCCCCGGTTTAGTGCCTTGAAGCGAAGATGGGTTCATTTTGGTGCAAATCCCGATGCATGATTGTGAACAAAATTGCTGATTTTTTGGCGACAAAATTCATTTGTGATGTGAACAGCCCTGGCAACGCCGCGCTGTGTTCCCCGCCCCGCCCCTACGGTGGCGGGGCGGCGGCGATGCCTGGCGAGCCGGTCGGATCGGGTGGCATGGATCTTGCATGGGGAACCAGAGCAGCACTTAACCCCACGCAAGATTCATTCCACTTTTTCCAGGAGTGCCCGATGATCCCGACCCGCCGTTCCTTCATGCTCCGCGCAACCGCCGCCGCCCTCTTCGCCGCGGGCTTCGCCCTGCAACCGGCACTTGCCGCGGACCCGATCAAGATCGGCCTGATCACCGCGCTGTCCGGAGAATCGGCGCGCGCCGGCGAAGCGCTGACGCGCGGCATGACCGTGGCCATCGATGAGATCAACGCGCGTGGCGGCCTGCTGGGCGGCCGCCAGATCGTGCTGGTGCGGCGCGACGACGAAGGCAATCCCGCCAAGGGCATGGCCGCGGCGCGCGAGCTGATCTACAAGGAAAAGGTGGCCGTGCTGTTCGGCGGCCTGGACACGCCGGTCTCGATGGCCATCGTGCCCATCGCGAACCAGGAGAAGGTGCCGTTCATGGGCCCGTGGGCCGCCGGCACGGCCATCACGCAGAACAAGGGCAATCCCAATTTCGTGTTCCGCGTGTCCGCCATGGACGAGATCGTCGACAGCGCGATGGTGCAGTACGCGCAGAAGACCTTCCAGAGCGCCAAGCCCGGCATGATCCTGGTGAACAACCCTTGGGGCGAATCCAACGAAAAAGGCCTGAACGCCGCGCTGGCCGCGGCCAAGGTCACGCCCGCCGGGGTCGAGAAATTCCAGCCCAACGACCTGGACATCGTGCCCCAGCTCAGCCGCCTGAAGGCCGCGGGCGCCGACACCCTGTTCCTGGTCGGCAACGTGGGACCGTCGGCCCAGGTCGTGAAGTCGCTGGACCGCATGGGCTGGAAGGTGCCGGTCGTGTCGCACTGGGGGCCCGCGGGAGGCCGCTTCACCGAACTGGCGGGCCCGAACGCCAAGAACGTGCATTTCGTCCAGACCTACAGCTTCTTCGCCAAGCAGGGGCCGGTGGGCGACAAGGTCATGCAGGCGCTCAAGACCAAGTACGCCGACATCAAGGGACCGCAGGACATCACGCCCGCCGTGGGCGTGGCCAACGCCTACGACGGCATGCAGCTTGCCGCGCTGGCCATCGCGCAGGCGGGCTCCACCGACGGCGACGCGGTGCGCCAGGGCTTCTACAAGATCGGCACGTACGAAGGCCTGATCAAGACCTACCAACAGCCCTTCACGCCGGCCTCGCACGACGCGCTGCGCGAGGACGACTACGTGTGGACGCAGTTCATCGACAACCGCATCCTGCCCGTCAAGGGCGCGCAGTAAACCAGCCGGATCACGCGGGAGACGCGCATGTTGTTGATGTCCGCCATTGTCAGCGGCCTGGGTCTGGGAAGCATGTACGGGCTGATGGCCCTGGGCTTTTACCTGACCTACGCCGTATCGGGCACGGTGAATTTCGCCCAGGGCAGTTCCATGATGCTGGGCGCCGTGCTGACCTACACGTTCGCCCAGACGCTGGGCTGGCCGCTGGCGGCCGCCCTGCCGCTGGCGCTGGCGTTCTGCGCGCTCTATGGCCTGGTGGTGGAGCGGCTGGCGGTGCGGCCCTTCGCCAGCCGCGGCTCCAATGCCTGGCTCATGTCCACGGTGGCGCTGGGCATCGTGCTGGACAACGTGGTCATGTTCACCTTCGGCAAGGAGCCGCGCAGCCTGCCGTCGCCGCTGGCCCAGGCGCCGCTGGAGATCGGCGGGCTGGGCCTGGGCGTCTACCCCTTGCAACTGCTGATCCCGCTGGTGGGCCTGGCGCTGGCCGCCGCGCTGCATGCGCTGTCGCGCCGCACCCGCTGGGGCGTGGCGCTGCTGGCGGTGGTGCAGAACCCGAACGCGGCGCGGCTGATGGGCATTCCCGTGCGCCGCGCCATCATGGCCGCCTTCGCCGTGTCGACGCTGTTCGCGGGCGTGGCGGGCGCGCTGGTCGCCCCGCTGTTCAATGTGCAGGCCGACATGGGCACCCTCTTCGGCCTGAAGGCCTACGTGGTCGCCATCCTGGGCGGCATCACCAGCGCGTGGGGCGTGATGATCGCCGGATTGCTGTTCGGGGTGGTCGAAGCGCTGATCACCGTGGCCCTGGGCTCCGGCTACACCCAGATCATCAGTTTCACGCTGGTGATCGTCATGTTGGCCGTGCGCCCCAACGGCCTGTTCGGGCACGCCGAAGTAAGGAAGGTCTGATGAACAAGCACCTCGCAACGCGCTGGCTGCCGCTGGCGCTCTATGCCATGCTGGCCGCCGCCGCCCTGGTCCTGGCCGCCACGGTCAATGGCTACTACGTGTTCGTGCTGGGCAACGTGGCGCTGCTGGCGCTGGCCGGCATCGGTCTGAACGTGCTCCTGGGCCTGACCGGCCAGATGTCGTTCGGCCACGCGGGCTTTTATGCCATCGGCGCGTACACCGTGGCGATCCTCACCGGCCAGGCCGGGTGGAGCTTCTGGCTGGCCTGGCCGGCCGCGGCGCTGGTCTGCGCCGCGTTCGGCCTGCTGCTGGCCGTGCCGGCCCTGCGCGTGAAAGGTCCCTACCTGGCGATGATCACCATTGCCTTCGGCCTGATCGTCGAGCACGCGCTGATTGAAGGCGGATCGTTGACCGGCGGGCAGAACGGCCTGATGGGCATCGCGCAGCCCGCGCTGGGCGGCATCGGCGGTGACCGTGGCGTGGCCATGCTGGCCATCGTGGCCGTGTTCGCCGCGCTGGCGGGCTATGCGCTGCTGTCGCGCGGCACCTGGGGCGCCGCGATGCGCGCGGTCAAGGACAGCGAGACCGCCAGCGAGTCGATCGGCATCAACCCGCTGGCGGTGAAAGCGGCGGCGTTCATGGTGTCGGCCGCCGTGGTCGGCCTGGCGGGCGGACTCTATGCCCCGCAGGCCGGCATGATCACCCCGCACAATTTCAACTTCATGCAGTCCATCCTGTTCGTGCTGGCGGTGACCATCGGTGGCGCCGGCTCGCTCGCGGGCCCCTTGCTGGGCGCCGTGGTGGTGGGCCTGCTGCCGGAGATGCTGTCCAGCCTGGAGGAGTACCGGCTGCTGTTCTTCGGCGCCTTCCTGCTTGTGGTGCTGTGGGCCGCGCCCGACGGCGCGGCGGGCCTGCTGGCGCGCTGGCGGCGCGGCGCCGACGGCCGCGCGCTGGCGCCCCGCCATGGCGCCATGCCCGCCACCGGCCGGCCGCGGCGGCTCTTGCAGGCGGATGCGCTGACCATGACGTTCGGCGGCGTGCGCGCGGTGCAGGCCGTGTCGTTCACGGTGCCGCCCGCCGCCGTGACTGCCCTGATCGGGCCCAACGGCGCGGGCAAATCCACCGTCATCAACATGCTCAGCGGCTACTACCAGCCCACCAGCGGCGCCGTGGCGCTGGGTGGCCAGGCGCTGGCCGGACTGCCGGCCCATCGGGTGGCGCGCGGCGGCATCGCCCGCACCTACCAGACCTCGCAGCTGTTCGACACCCTGAGCGTCGAAGACAACGTCGCGCTGGGCATGCTGCGCGGCCGCCTGGGCGGCCTGCTGGCCTCGCGCCGCTACCTGGCCGCCGATGTCCGCGAACGCGCGCGCGCCCTGCTGGCATTCTGCGGCTACGAAGGCGCCCTGAACGTGCCCGCCGCGGATCTGCCGCACGTGGACCGGCGGCTGGTCGAGATAGCCCGCGCGCTCGCCACCGACGCCGACATCCTGCTGATGGACGAACCCGCGGCCGGCCTGTCGCGTGAAGACAAGACGCGGCTGGCAGGGCTGTTGCGGCGCATTGCCGAAGCCGGCGCGGGCGTCCTGCTGGTCGAGCACGACATGGCGCTGGTGATGGGCGTGTCCGATCACATCGTCGCCATCGACGCCGGCCGCGAACTGGCGCAAGGCAGCGCCGCCGAGATCCAGCAATCCGCCGCGGTGCGTCAGGCCTATCTGGGCGACGAGACGGCGCGCCGCGCGCCCGCCGCGCGGACCCGGCCGCCGGGTGCCGCCCTGCCGCCCGAAGTCCTGGGCGTGGGCAATCTCACCACCGGCTATGGCGCCAACCCGGTGCTGCACGGCATCGATCTGCAGGTCAGGCAGGGCGAAATGGTGGCGCTGCTGGGCGCCAACGGCGCCGGCAAGTCGACGCTGATGCGCACGCTGGCCGGGTTGCACCGGCCCGCCCAGGGCGGCATGCATCTGCAGGGGCAGGAACTGCACGGCCTGGCCGCCGACCGCATCGTGGCGCGCGGCCTCGTGCTGGTGCCCGAAGGCCGTCAGGTGTTTCCGGGCCTGAGCGTGCTGGACAACATCCGCCTGGGCGCATTCCTGCATCCGCAGGACCGGGACGAGCGGGTCGAGGAAATGCTCACGCGTTTCCCGCGCCTGCGCGAACGCCTGCACCAGCGCGCCGGCCTCTTGTCGGGCGGCGAACAGCAGATGCTGGCGATTGCGCGCGGGCTGATGTCCAAGCCCGTCATCCTGTTGCTGGATGAGCCGTCGCTCGGCCTGGCGCCGAAGATCATCGACGAGCTGTTCGAGGCCCTGGACCGGCTGCGCGCCGAATCCATGACCATCCTGCTGGTGGACCAGATGGCCGCGCTGGCGCTGTCCCTGGCCGACCGCGCCTATGTGCTGGAATCCGGCCGCGTCGCGGCGCATGGCAGCGCGGCCGACATCGCGCAGGACGGTGCATTGGCCCGCGCGTATCTGGGCGCGTAGGTGGAATGAACTTCGGCACTCCCTGTTGCCGCCGGATAGGCGGTGGTCAATCCCATGGATTGACGACTGTCACGCCCGTGGGCTTGAAATCCGCCACGTTGCGCGTGACCACCGCCATGCCGTGCACGAGGGCAGTTGCCGCAATGAGCGCATCGCGTTCGCCGCGCTTATCGGGTACGTGAAGTCGAGCGCAGCGCAGCGCCACAGCGGTATCGACAGGCAACGTGCGGCCCGAGAACTCAGGCAATACATGCTGCTCCAGCCATGAGCGCAACATGGCCCCTTGAGCGGCATCTTTGCGTTCCATCGCCAGGACGCCGAGCTCCAGCTCCAGGATGGTGATTGCCGAAACGAAAAGATCGGCGGCATCAACGCTTTCTGTCCACGCCGAAACCTTCGCTTCGACCTTTCCGAGCCGCACCTTGCGCAGTTCTGACACCACATTGGTATCGAGAACGTACATCATGCCAAATCAACCGGCCGGGTTCCGATAGTCGTGCGCGGTGGGTCAAATTCTATGTCAGCCACGCCCGGCATTGCCAGCGCATCCGCGATGTTGCGACGCTGCCTGGTGAGCCGTTGATAATCCTCGAAGCTCAAGAGCACATGAGCAGGCCTGCCTCGGTCCGTAATGAACACCGGGCCGTCGTTGGCTGCTTTCTTTGCACGGCTGACGTCTTGGTTCAACTCACGGCTCGATAAGGTGGTAATGGTCATGTAGCGCCTCCGTGCAAGTATTTGTAGGTACATTACTACATGAAAAACACCGGCGCAAGAACCCCGCAGCCCCAATGCAAGACGCCCCCGCGTCCGCGGGGGCGTCTTGTCGAATCAGGCCGTGAATCACGGCCGATGCAGGGGGTGTCTTTGTCAGACGGACTTCTTCAGTTCCTGGACCTTGTCCGTGGCTTCCCACGAGAACTCCGGCTCCGAACGGCCGAAGTGGCCGTAGGCGGCGGTCTTGGCGTAGATCGGGCGCAGCAGGTCCAGCATGTTCACGATGCCCTTGGGACGCAGGTCGAAGTGCTCGCGCACCAGCTTGGCGATCTGGTCGTCGGGGATGACGCCGGTGCCTTCGGTGTAGACGGTGATGTTGATGGGTTCGGCCACGCCGATGGCGTAGCTGACCTGCACCTGGCACTGGCGCGCCAGCCCGGCGGCCACGATGTTCTTGGCCACATAGCGGGCGGCATAGGCGGCCGAACGGTCGACCTTGGACGGATCCTTGCCCGAGAAGGCACCGCCGCCGTGGGGGCAGGCGCCGCCGTAGGTGTCGACGATGATCTTGCGGCCGGTCAGGCCGCAATCGCCTTGCGGGCCGCCGATGACGAAGCGGCCGGTCGGGTTGACCAGGAACTTCGTTTGCGGCGTGATCAGGCCCTCGGGGAAGCTGGGCTTGATGATGTCTTCGATGACCGCTTCGCGGATGGTCTCTTGCGTGACCTCGGGGGCATGCTGGGTCGACAGCACCACGGTGTCGACTTCCGCCGGGCGGCCGTCGATGTAGCGGAACGTCACTTGCGACTTGGCGTCGGGACGCAGCCACGGCAGGCGGCCGTCCTTGCGCAGTTCGCTCTGGCGCTGCACCAGGCGGTGCGCGTACCAGATCGGAGCCGGCATCAGGTCGGGCGTTTCATCGCACGCGTAGCCGAACATCAGGCCTTGGTCGCCCGCGCCCTGGTTCAGGTAGTCTTCCGAGCTGCGGTCCACGCCCTGCGCGATGTCGGGCGATTGCTTGTCGTAAGCGACCAGCACCGCGCAACCCTTGTAGTCGATGCCGTACTCGGTGTTGTCGTAGCCGATGCGGCGAATGGTGTCGCGCGCGACCTGGATGTAGTCGACGTTGGCGGTGGTGGTGATTTCGCCAGCCAGCACGACCAGGCCCGTGTTGCACAGCGTTTCGGCTGCGACGCGCGCGTTGGGATCCTGGGTGAAGATGGCGTCGAGGATCGAATCGGAAATCTGGTCGGCGACCTTGTCGGGGTGCCCTTCGGATACGGATTCGGAAGTAAACAGAAAATCGTTATTGGCCACAGATGCGTCCTTGGTGTCCGGCCTTGCCGGCGCTTAGGTTCACGAGGCGCGTTGCACCCCGTTTTGGCATGGCATACACCATCTGGGCGCGACGCTTTAGCGGATTTGGCAATGGCCGCGCAAAACGCCGCACCCTTGCCGTCGCCCCGCAAGTTGTCGGTTAACTCGGCGACTGAGGGCATTTTAAGCGAAAATGCCGTTCCTATGCTCGCGCTCGGGGTGTATGCATATTCCTCGAGCACCGGTATTACTCTGCCCGTTCTCACCCTTTTGCCGAATGCTGCTCCCCCTGTTCCGCCTCTTCGCCGCCTTGCCGCTCCCCGTCGCGCACGCCATCGGGCGGGTCGCGGGCCGCGCCGTCTACGCCTGGCCCGGCAAATACCGGCGGCGCCTGCAGGCCAACGCGGCCCAGGCCGGCTACCCCGGCGCGGCGTTCGCCCGCCGGGCCGCGGCCGAAACGGGCGCCATGATCCTGGAAAACCCCCGCGTCTGGTTCCGCAACAAGGAAAGCCTGGCGCAGGTGGTGTCGGACGATAACGACGTGGTCGCCGCCGCGCGGGCCGAAAAGCGCGGCATCCTGTTCCTGACGCCGCATCTGGGCTGTTTCGAGATCACCGCCCGCTACCTGGCCCGCCAGATGCCCATGACGGTCATGTTCCGGCCGCCGCGCAAGGACATCCTGGCCCCCTTGCTGGAAACGGCGCGCAACAGCTCGGACGTCAATGCCGTGCCGGCGAACATGCAAGGCGTGCGGGAATTCGTGCGCGCGCTGCGACGGGGCGAATCGGTGGGCATGCTGCCCGACCAGGCGCCCAGCGTCGGCGACGGCGTGTGGGCGCCCTTTTTCGGACGCATGGCCTACACGATGACACTGCCGGGCAAGCTGGCCACCCAGACCAACGTGCCCATCATCCTGACCGCCGGAGAACGGCTGCCCAATGGCCGCGGCTGGCGCATCCACTATGTGCGCGTACCCGAACCGCTGCCCAACGACCCCGAGTCCCAGGCCGCGCAGCTCAACGCCGCCATGGAAACGCTGATCCGCCGCTGCCCCGAGCAATACCTCTGGAGCTACAACCGATACAAGACGCCGCGAGGCGCCCCGCCGGCGCCCGGCGCCGACACGGCGTCCACGGCAGGCTGAATCCGCCGCACCTGCCGCGGCCCGGCCCAACCCCTCATACCATGACTGATTTCAAAACGCGCGCACTGGTTTCCCTGCTGAAGTGGTTTTCCCGCATGCGGCCCTCCACCCGGCAGCGCGTCGGCGCCTGCCTGGGCTGGCTGGGGCTGCGGCTGGCCAAATCGCGCGCGCACATCGTCCGCCGCAATCTTGCCCTGTGTTTCCCGGATCAGCCCGAGGCAGTCCGCGAGCGCATGGCGGCCGACCACTTCCGCGCACTGGCCCAATCCATCGTGGATCGCGGCGTGCTTTGGTACGGCTCTGCCGAGGCCGTCAAAGACCTGGTGACCCAGACTGGCGCGGAGCAGATCAACGCGCTGATTGCCCAGGGCCGCCCCGTGATTCTGCTGGCGCCGCACTTCATCGGGCTGGACGCCGCCGCCACCCGGCTGACGCTGGAGCTGCCCAGCTCCGCCACCATGTACACGCCGCAAAGCGATCCCCGCATCGATGCGGTCGTTTCCGCCGGACGGGCCCGCTTCAACGAGGTGTTCCAGGTCAGCCGCAAGGACGGCGTGCGCGAACTGATCCGTCACCTGCGCGCGCCCCGGCCCGTCTACTACCTGCCGGACATGGATTTCGGCCGCCAGGGGGCGGTCTTCGTGCCTTTCTTCGGCGTCCAGGCAGCCACGCTGCTCGCCACCGCGCAACTGGCCAGGAAATGGAACGCCGCCGTGCTGCCCATCCTGGGCTTCTGGAACCCGGATACCGGCCGCTACCATATGGACGTCCTGCCCCCGCTGGCGGACTTCCCGGGCGATGACACGCTGGAAGACGCCACCGCCAGGTTGAACCGGGAACTGGAATCCTGGGTGCGCCGCTGCCCCAGCCAGTACTACTGGGTCCACCGCCGCTTCAAGACGCGTCCGCCCGGCGAGCCCAAGCTCTACTGACGCCCGGCGCGCGCCGCCCGCGCAGCAATAATGGGCGATAATCCCGTGATGAACTGGAACTTCACCAAAATGCATGGCGCGGGCAACGATTTCGTCGTGCTCGACGGCGTCCGCCAGGCCATCGAAATGACGCCCGAGCGCGCCCGCGCCCTCGGCGACCGGCATTTCGGCATCGGCGCCGACCAGATCCTTCTGGTCGAGCGCGCCACGCGGCCGGATGCGGACTTCCGCTATCGCATCTTCAACGCCGACGGCTCCGAGGTCGAACACTGCGGCAACGGCGCGCGGTGCTTCGTGCGCTTCGTGCACGAACAAGGCCTGTCCGACCGCAACCCGCTGCGCGCCGAGATCGCCACCGGCATTCTCGTCCTGGACGAGGGCGACGACGAACAGGTCACCGTGGAAATGGGCAGCACCCGTTTCGATCCCGCCGCCCTGCCGTTCGACACCACGGGCCTGGCCTCGCGCACGCAGGGCCAGGACACGCTGTGGGACCTGGAGCTCGACGCGCCCGCCGGCCTGCCGCGCTCGGTCGCCGTGTCCGCCGTGGCCATCTCCAATCCGCACGCCGTGCAGGTGGTCGACGACGTCGACACCGCGCCCGTGTCCGTCCTGGGCCCCCTGATCGAAACCCATCCGCGCTTTCCGCGCCGGGTCAACGCCGGTTTCATGCAGATCGTCGACCGCCACAACATCCGCCTGCGCGTCTTTGAGCGCGGCGCGGGCGAGACACTCGCCTGCGGCACGGGCGCCTGCGCCGCGGTCGCGGCCGGCATCCGCCGCGGCCTGCTCGATTCCCCGGTGCGCGTGCAAGCGCGCGGCGGCGTGCTGACCGTCGCCTGGAACGGCGAACAACTACGGATGACCGGCCCCGCCGAATCCGTCTTCACGGGCCAGGTCGACATCGACAAGCTCGTCTTTTCCATGGCGCTGAACCGATAACCCTATGACCGATACCGCTTTCACCGCCCACGACATCGCTGGCTTCCTGCAAGAGAACCCCGACTTCTTCGATCAGCACGCCGACGTCTTCGCCACCCTGCAGGTGCCGCACCCGCATGGCTCGCGCGCCATTTCGCTGGGCGAACGCCAGATCCTCACGCTGCGCGAACGCAACCGCGAACTGGAATGGCGCCTGAACGAACTCGTGCGCAACGCCACCGCCAACGAAACCATCGGCTCGCACGTGGCCAAGTGGTGCTGCCGGATGCTGTCCGAATGCGACCCGCAACTGGTGCCGGGCGAAATCGCGCTGGGCCTGGCCGAACAGTTCGACCTGAACCACGTCGCGCTGCGCCTGTGGGACCTGTCCGAGCTGCCCCCGCACGGCTATGGTGAGCCCGTTACGCAGGATGTGCGCACGTTTACCGACAGCCTGAAGGCGCCGTACTGCGGTACCGACACGGCCTTTGAAGCGGTCGCCTGGCTGGATGGCAAACCCAAGTCGCTGGCCCTGGTGCCCCTGCGGCTGGAAGCCGATGGCCCCGCCGTCGGCCTGCTGGTGCTGGGGTCGGACGACGCCGAACGCTTCACGCCCGAAATGGGAACGACGTTCCTGGAGTCCGTGGGCCAATTGGCATCGGCGGCACTGCACCGCCTGAACCCGGCCACACCCAAAGCCTGACATGCCCGAGCGGGCGGCCAAGGAGCACGCAATGCAGAACGCCGCGCAAGACCGCGATCCGCCCGACTCTCCCCTGCCCGATCCGATGCGCGCCTGGCTGCGCCATCTGGAAACCAACCGCCGCTACTCGCCCCACACGCTGGACGGCTACCGGCGGGAACTCCACTTCCTGCGCGAACTCGCCGACAAGGCCGGCTTGCCGCTGGACAAGCTCGCCAACGGCCATATCCGACAGTTCGTGGCGCGCCTGCACGCCCAGGGCCGCGGTCCGCGCAGCCTGGCGCGCACTCTGGCCGCCTGGCGCGGTTTCTACCAATGGTGGGCGCCGGCCGCCGATCTGGCCGGCAATCCCGTCGCGAACGTGCGTGCGCCCAAGGCGCCGCGCGGTCTGCCCAAGGCACTGTCGGTGGAGCAGACCCAGGCCTTGCTGGACCGCGCGCCCGCCCGCGTCGCCACGGAACCCGCCGCGCTGCGCGACCAGGCCATGTTCGAACTGCTCTATTCCAGCGGCCTGCGCCTGTCGGAACTGGTGGGACTGGACCTGCGCTACCAGCGGTCCGCGGATTACGAGTCGCGCGGCTGGCTGAGCCTGGACGAAGCCGAAGTGGTGGTGCTGGGCAAGGGCGGCAAGCGCCGCTCCGTGCCCGTGGGGCAGGAAGCGCTGGCGGCCCTGCGCAAGTGGATCGGCGCGCGCCCGCAACTGGCCCCGCCCGCGTCGCTGCCCGAAGATGCCGCCGCGCTGTTCCTGGGCGCGCGCGGACGCCGCATTTCCCCGCGCGTCGTTCAACTGCAATTGGCGCGCATCGCGCAAGAAGCCGGATTGCCCACGCATGTGCATCCGCACGTGCTGCGCCACAGCTTCGCCAGCCACGTCCTGCAATCCGCGCAGGATCTGCGCGCGGTCCAGGAAATGCTGGGCCACGCCAACATTTCGACCACCCAGATCTACACCCGGCTGGACTTCCAGCATCTGGCCAAGGCCTACGACCAGGCGCACCCGCGGGCCGGACGCAAGTCCTGAAGGCCGGGGACCTTTGACGCGGCTTCCTTCGTTACGCCGCTTCCCTTGTTGCGCAGCTTCCTGGTTGCGCAGCTCCCTTTTACGGCGAGCTCCCCGTTTACCGCACCGGCGCTAACCGCCCCCGGCCATCATGCCGCCCAGCAGCATCACGCCCAGCAACAGCACCGCGACCGACGCCAACGCTTCCACGGCGTAACGCAGACGCGCCGCGCCCGCGCTGGAAAACCGGCGGCCCAGGCGCGTGGCCGCTCCGCCTGCCGCCACGGCCAGGCAGGCCAGTGCCGCCACCGTGAGGCCGGTGCCCAGTCCCATCGCCAGGGCCGACGCTACGCCGGCCAGGAAAAAGCCTTGCGACAGGGCGAACACGAGCACGATCACCGCGCCGCTGCACGGGCGCAGGCCCACCGCAAGAATGGCGGACCCGGCGCGGCGCCAGTTCAAGGGTCCGGCGACCTGCTCCGGCGCGGGCGCATGCGCGTGCCCGCATCCGCAATGGTCGTCATGGTGCGCATGGCCGTGCCAGGACGACGGCGCATGCACGGCGATCGCCCGCAGCGCCGCCGCGCCTTTCGGGGCGGGCGCGGTCGCGGCGGCACGCGGTGGGACGCCGCCGGAATGCCGCAACACGGGACGGACCGCCTTGATCCAGACAAGCCATGCGCCCAGCAGCGTCACCAGCCCGTACGAGGCCAGTTCCAGCCAGCGCGTGGCCTGGTTCATCGTCGCGGCCGTGGCGTTGAACACCATCGCCAGCACCGCCACCATCCCTATCGCCACCGCCGCCTGGATCAGCGCGGACGCCAGCGCCAGCAGCGCGCCATTGCGCGCGGTCTGGCGATTGGCCAGCACATACGAGGAAATCACGGCCTTGCCATGTCCGGGCCCCAGCGCATGGAAAATCCCATAGGCGAATGACAGGCCGATCAGCGTCCAGGCTGCACTGCCGTCCGCCTGCCAGGCGCGCACCGCGCCCGTCAACTGGCGGTAGAAATGCGATTGCCAGGCAGAGACCTGGCCGAAGAACCCCGCCAGCCAGCCCGGCCCGCCCGCGCCTGCCCCGCTTTCCGGCACGCCGAACGGATGCGCGCCCTGCGCGGCAGCCACGGACATCCACGCCATGGCGCTCAGCAACAACAGCAGGGCCAGCGGCCGCGTTAAAGACCGCGCTAAGGGCATCGCACCTCGATGCGATGCGTCAGTCCCTTGGTGATGGCGAATAGCTCGTCCGGCAATGCGTCCGGATCGGCCGGGATCGCGGCCAGTTGCTGCATGGTGTTCCAATCCAGTTCCTTGGGCTTGCGGTAGGCGGCGGTGCAGGCCGCGCCCTGCGGGCCGGCGAGCGACACCGCGCCCTGCGCGTCAAAGGCGTAGGCCACGAAATAGGTAGGGTCGTAGATATCCACCTGCGCGCCATCCGCGCCCGGCGCGGCGGGTTCGGCCAGCGGCAGCGTGAATGAGAGCGTGAGGCGAGTGGTCTTCGGGTTCCAGTCGACGCGGGCATCGCGCGGCGCCGCGAAGGCAACCGTCTTGCCGTCGACGGTGACCCGCGTGAAGTAATGCGAGATCGGCTCGCCAAGCGCCTTCATCCAGTCCTGGGCCATGCCCTGCAGGGTATCGGCCGGCAGCGAACCGTCCTTGCCCTTCTTGAGACCCTGCGTGGCGTAGGCGCCGAACATCTCGTCGAACAGCCAGACCTGGCGCACCGCGGCGATGCGGTGCTGCGCGTCGATATCTATTGCCGCGCGGGCGTCGATCCACATGTGCGGGTGCGCGCTGGCGGCGCCCGCCGCCAGCAGTGCCGCCACGGCGGTCAGGGCTGCAAGGCCGCGGCAAGCTGACGTACGTTCCATTCAAACATTTCCAGATAGGTGGCGCCGGGCTGCCCAGGCTTGGACAGCGCATCGGAATAAAGCGTACCACCCACCTTTGCGCCGGTCTCGCGCGCAATCTGCTGGACCAGCCTGGGGCTGCTGATGTTCTCCACGAACACCGCGGGCACCTGCTCGCGCCTGACCTGTTCAATGATGCTGGCCACTTCGCCCGCCGACGGCTCCGCGTCCGTCGACACCCCCATCGCCGGAATGAAGGTCACGCCGTAGGCGTCGCCGAAGTAGCCGAAAGCATCGTGCGAGGTGACGACCTTGCGGCGCGCGGCCGGAATCGCGGCAAACGTCTTCCTGACGCTGGCGTCCAGCGATTCGAGCCGTTCGATATACGCCTTCGCGCGTAGCCGATAGGCCTGCGCGCGCGCCGGATCCGCAGCGGCCAGGCCCTCGGCCACGTTGCGCGCGTAGATCACGCCATTGGCCAGGCTCTGCCAGGCATGCGGATCGGCATCGCCATGATGGTGGCCGTCCTTATGGCCGTCGCCATGCTCGTGGTCGTGGTCGTGGTCATGGCCTTGCTCATTTCCGTGCCCGTGGCCGTGGTCACCGCTGTCGCCATGCCCCTCGCCCTCGTCGTCATGGCCGGCGAACTTGCGCGGCGCAACGCCTTGCGACGCCACCACGGTCTGGCCAGAGAAGCCCGATGACTTCACCAGCCTGGGCAGCCAGGCCTCGAATTCCAGACCATTCACGAACAGCACGCGCGCGGCTGCCAGCTTCTTCGCATCCCCCGGCGTGGGCTCGTAGGCATGCGCGTCGCCATCGGGCCCGACCAGCGTGGCCAGGCTGACGTCCGCGCCGCCGACTTCCCGCACGATGTCGCCCAGGATGGAAAAGCTGGCCGCCACTTTCAAGGGTTCGGCCGCGGGCGCGGCCCCCATCGCGGCCGACAGGCACAGGCCGGCCATGGCCAGCAATGCGCGGCGGCGCGCCGGCAGAATCGTACGCATAGCGAATCTCCTTATTGAAATCTCTCAGGCCCGGCGCACGCGGCGCGCGGCCCGCAGCAGTCCGCCTTGCGGACCGCCCACGATGGAAAACAGATAGCAGGCGCCGGCCGCCAGGATGATGGCCGGAGAGGCCGGCACGTCGAAGTGATAGGAAACCAGCAGGCCGGCCACCGACGCCGCCACGCCGAAACCCGCGGCAAGTGGAATCTGGCGGGCGGCCGAGCGCACCCAGAAGCGGGCGGCGGCGGCGGGCAGCATCATCATCCCCACCACCATCAGCGTGCCCAGCACCTGGAATCCGGCCACCAGGTTCACCACGACCAGCACCAGGAAGCCCATGTGCACCCACCCGCCCCGGCCGCCGCTCGCGCGCAAAAAGCCGGGGTCCAGGCATTCAGCCACCAGCAGGCGGTAGATCGCGGCCAGCACCAGCAGCGTCGCGCTGGCCGTGCCCGTCACCAGCAGCAGCGCCGCGTCGTCCAGCCCAAGCACCGTGCCGAACAGGACGTGCAGCAGGTCCATGTTGGAGCCGCGCAGCGACACCAGCAGCACGCCCAGCCCCAGCGAGATCAGGTAAAACGCCGCGAAGCTTGCGTCCTCGCGCAGCGGCGTGAGCCGGGCCACCAGCCCCGCCAGCAACGCCACCGCCAGACCGGTGGCGATGCCGCCCAGCATCATCGCGCCCAGCGACAGTCCCGCCAGCAGGAAGCCGGCGGCCACGCCGGGCAGGATGGCGTGGGACATCGCGTCGCCCATCAGGCTCATGCGCCGCAGCACCAGGAATACGCCCAGCGGCGCGGCGCCCAGCGACAGGGCGCTGGCCCCGGCCAGGGCGCGCCGCATGAAGCCATAATCCAGAAATGGCGAGACCACCCACTGCGCCAACGTCATATCCAGGACCTTGCGCGCCATTGCCGCGCCGCCCTCAGGTGCGCGTCGTCAAGGGTCTCGGCGGTATCGCCCCAGGCCACGACCGAGCCGGACAGGAGCAGGCATTCGGGAAAGTGGCCGCGCACCAGATCCAGGTCGTGCAGGACGGCAATCACGGTCCGCCCCTGGCCGTGCAGCCCGCAGAGCAATGCCATCAGTTCATCGGCCGTATCGCTGTCCACGGCGGCGAACGGCTCGTCCAGCAGCAGCACCGGCGCGTCCTGCACCAGCATGCGCGCGAACAGGGTGCGCTGCATCTGCCCGCCGGACAAGGTATCCACGCCGCGCCCCGCCGCGTCCGCCAGGCCCACGGTCTCCAGCGCATGCATGCAGCGGTCCAGTTCGCCGGCACCATACCCGCGCCATCCGCCCACGCGGCGCCACGCCCCCATGGCCACCAGGTCCATCACCGTCACGGGAAAGGACCTGTCCAGTTCGGCCGCCTGGGGCAGCCACGCCAGCGCCGACCGGCCGGCCCCGCCGATGCGCACACTGCCGGTCATGGGCCGCAGCACGCCCATGATGCCTTTGATCAGGGTCGACTTGCCGGCGCCGTTGGGCCCCACCACGGCCGTCATGCCACCGGCGGCGAAGGTCCCCGACACCGACTTGAGCGCCGCCTGCCCGTGCCAGCCGAAAGACGCGTCGGCAAGTTCGATGGCGATGGACGACGCGCTCATCGCGGCCACCAGTCCAGCGCCCAGCCCGTCAGCGCCCACAGCGCCGTCGCCGCGGCCAAGGCGTACGCCATGCGCCGCCAGGCGCAGACAAGAAAGGCGGAACGCGGCGGCGCTCGATGCCGCGCGGCGGCGCCGGGCCGCTGGGGCAGAAGCGTGAAATGAGACATGGCAAAGAAAGGCGGAAGCCGGAAACGATCGATATTATTATGTTATATCATAACTAAACTGGCCGGGCCGCAGGGCCATTTCCCGCGCAAGGAGGTTTTCTGCTACCTTCCCAGGCATCTCGCGCGCATCGCGCGCGTTTCCCATTCAGATAAAGCCCGCCATGTCCGCTCCACCCCGTGCACCCCGCAGCGACACCGTAGGCGCTCAGCTCAGCGTCGCCGAAACGCTGTGCGCGCAGCGCGGACGGCGCCTGACTCCCATCCGCCGCAAGGTCCTGGAGCTGCTGCTGCGCCACGGCCGCAGCCTGAAGGCCTATGAATTGCTGGACGCCATGCGCGCCGTGCATCCCGGCGCCGCGCCCCCCACGGTGTACCGCGCGCTGGACTTCCTGATGGACGAGGGCCTGATCCACCGCCTGGATGCCGTCAACGCCTGGAGCGCCTGCCATGACGCCGGCGGCGCGCCCCACGATCTGCTGGTGGTCTGTACCGGCTGCGGCGCGGTGGCCGAAGTGTCCGATCCCGCCATGAGCCGGCAACTGGCCGAGCGCGTCGCGCAGACCGGCTACGCCCTGGCCACGCATGAAACCGAAATCCGCGCGCTGTGTCCCCAGTGCCAGCAAAAGCAGCCCGCCGACGCTAGCCATCAGCACCATCATCACTGAAGGCGCCCCCGCCAGGCGGATGCCATCCATCCCTTGGGCGCATCGATATTGACGAGGGATTGGACGCACGCCTCATTCACTGGGGCCAGGCCCTCCCTTGAAATCCGGCAAACCGCCCCAAAATAGTCATATCGCCGGATACTTGGCGGCGTACGGCCGCGATCTGGACGGCTATGCCCCCCGGGTTGGCCCGGGGTTTGCCCCCCGCCCTTGACTGTGCTGTAATCCTGCGTCCGGCCGCTATCGGCAGCCTTCGCAGCCTGTGGCAGACATCATCCGCCGGTGGTCGAAAACCCGGTTGAAAACCCGGCTGAAAACCCCCGTCATGGCCCTAGATTCACGCCTTGACTTCACGCTAGCAGCTTCGCCATGAACACCCCGCGCAGTTTGGACAAAATGGTTCCCGTCACCATCCTCACCGGCTTTCTCGGTGCGGGCAAGACCACCCTGCTCAAACGCATCCTGACCGAATTCCACGGCCGCCGCGTCGCGGTCATCGAAAACGAATTCGGACCGGAAAGCATCGACAACGACCTGCTGGTGCAGGACAGCGATGAAGAAATCATCGAACTGTCCAACGGCTGCGTCTGCTGCACGGTGCGTGGCGACCTGATGCGCACCCTGTCCGAACTCCGCGCCAAGCGCGAAGCCGGCCAACTGACTTTCGAACGCGTCATCCTTGAAACGACCGGCATGGCCAACCCTGGCCCCGTCTGCCAGACGTTCTTCATGGACGACGACATCGCCGAGTACTACCGCCTGGACGCGGTGGTCACGGTGGTCGATGCCAAGCACGGCATGTCCACGCTCGACGAACAGCCCGAAGCCCAGAAGCAGGTCGGTTTCGCCGACCGCATCCTGATCTCGAAGAAAGACCTGGTCAACGAAGTCGACTACGAAGCGCTGCGCCACCGCCTGGTTCACATGAACCCGCGCGCGCCGATCACCGCCGTCAATTTCGGCGAAGTCGACCTCAAGTCCATTATCGACATCAGCGGCTTCAACCTGAATTCCATTCTGGACATCGACCCGGAATTCCTGGCCGATGAGCACCCCGACGCCGCCCACAGCCATGCCCACGACCATGGGCATGACCACGGCCACGATCATGATCACGACCACGATCACGAAGGCGACTGCGGTGCGCACTGCAATCATGCCCATCAGCACCATCACCACCAGCACGACGACGAAATCGGCGCGTTCGTGTTCCGTTCCAACAAGCCGTTCGATCCCGCGCGCCTTGAGGAATTCCTGGGTGGCGTGGTGCAGGTCTATGGCCCCGACCTGATGCGCTACAAGGGCATCCTGTACATGAAGGGCATCAACCGCCGCATGTTGTTCCAGGGTGTGCACATGATGATGGGCGCCGAACCCGGCAAGCCGTGGACCGCGGCCGAAAAGCCGTCCACCAAGATGGTATTCATTGGACGTAAGCTGCCCCAGGAGATTTTCACCCGGGGCTTGGAGCAGTGCCTGGCGGGGTAATCCCCCTTCCTGCGTGACGCGATGCGACGAAGGCAGTACTGTGAGGTACGAATAGCGTAGGCAACAAGTAACACGGACCGGGAATGGACGCCCGCGCCAGGATCGATTCATAGTGGAGTGTTTACATGGCTACCAAGGCAGCAACCAAAAAATCAAGTAAGTCGACGAGCGATACGGCGATTGATCTGCCCAGCGAGAAGGAATTGCTGGCCATGCCCGAGTCCGACTATATGAACGAACGCCAACTGGCTTTCTTCAAGGAACGGCTCAAACAACTCGAACAGGACATCCTGGCCAACGCCGGCGAAACCACCGAGCACCTGCGCGAAACGCAGTTCGTGCCCGACCCCGCCGACCGCGCCACGATCGAGGAAGAACACGCCCTGGAACTGCGCACCCGCGACCGCGAGCGCAAGCTGCTCAAGAAGGTGCAGCAGTCCATCGCCCGCATCGACAGCGGCGAATACGGCTGGTGTGAAGAAACCGGCGAACCCATCGGGGTTCCGCGCCTGCTGGCCCGTCCCACGGCCACCCTGTCGCTCGAAGCGCAGGAACGCCGTGAAATGCGCCAGAAGCTCTACGGCGACTGATCCGTCCCGCATTCGCTCCGCCCCTGAAGGGCCATGCTGCTTGCCAGCATGGCCTTTTTTATCGTCCGAAAGTACTAATTCCTTGATTTCTCCGCGACCGCCCCCAGCTAATCTTCTCAAAGGAAGGAACGCATGGAACAATTTCACGCCACCACCATCGTGTGTGTGCGCCGCGGTAACCGCGTCGCGCTCGGCGGCGATGGCCAGGTCACCCTGGGCAACATCGTCGTCAAGGGCACGGCCCGCAAGATCCGCCGGCTATACCACGACAAGATCCTGGCCGGCTTCGCCGGCGCCACGGCCGACGCATTCACGCTGCAGGAACGCTTCGAGGCCAAGCTGGAAAAGCACCAGGGCAACCTGATGCGCGCGGCGGTCGAACTGACCCGCGACTGGCGCACCGACCGCGTCCTGCGCCGCCTGGAAGCCATGCTGATCGTCGCGGACACCGAACACACGCTGGTGCTCACCGGCAACGGCGACGTGCTGGAACCCGAACACGGCCTGGCGGCCATCGGATCCGGCGGCGCCTATGCCCAATCGGCCGCGCTGGCATTGCTGCGCAACACCGATCTGTCGCCCGAGACCGTCGTCAAGCAATCGCTTGAGATCGCCGGCGACCTCTGCATCTATACCAACCAGAACCACGTCATCGAAACGCTGGGCGACTGACGCCTGCCCCGCGGCGCCCCTGGCGCCGCAGCGCCCCCCCAGCCCGCCCTAGCTTCAAGGATCCGCCCTCATGTCCGCATCCAACATGACGCCCGGAGAGATCGTCTCCGAACTCGACAAGTACATCGTCGGCCAGGACCGCGCCAAGCGCGCGGTTGCCGTGGCGCTGCGCAACCGCTGGCGCCGCCAGCAGGTCGCCGAGCCCCTGCGCCACGAAATCCATCCCAAGAACATCCTCATGATCGGCCCGACCGGCGTCGGCAAGACCGAGATCGCGCGCCGCCTGGCCAAGCTGGCCAACGCGCCGTTCATCAAGATCGAAGCCACCAAGTTCACCGAAGTGGGTTACGTCGGCCGCGACGTGGATACCATCATCCGCGACCTGACCGAATACTCGATCAAGCAGACCCGGGAACTGGAAATGCGCCGCGTGCGCACCCAGGCCGAAGACGCAGCCGAAGACCGCATCCTGGACGCCCTGGTCCCGCCCGCGCGCGGCGCCTCCGGCGAGCCGGAACGCGGCGAAGACAACAGCGCCCGCCAGACCTTCCGCAAGCGCCTGCGCGAAGGCAAGATCGACGACCTGGAAATCGAGATCGAGGTCGCCCAGGCCGCGCCGCAAATGGACGTCATGACGCCCCCCGGCATGGAAGAAATGGCCGAGCAGCTCCGCGGCATGTTCGCGGGCATGGCCCGCGACAAGAAAAAGCCCAAGAAGATGAAGGTCCGCGAAGCCTTCAAGCTCATCGTCGACGAAGAAGCCGCCAAGCGCGTCAACGAAGAAGACCTGCGCACCGTGGCCATCAATAACGTCGAGCAGAACGGCATCGTCTTCCTGGACGAAATCGACAAGATCGCCGCCCGCCAGGAATCCGGCGGGGCCGACGTGTCGCGCCAGGGCGTGCAGCGCGACCTGCTGCCGCTGGTCGAGGGAACCACCGTCAACACGCGCTACGGCATGGTCCGCACTGACCACATCCTGTTCATCGCCTCCGGTGCGTTCCACCTGTCGCGCCCCTCGGACCTGATCCCCGAACTGCAAGGCCGCTTCCCGATTCGCGTCGAACTCGAATCGCTGACCGCCGAAGACTTCGTTCGCATCCTGTCCGATACGGATGCCTCGCTGACCAAGCAGTACACGGCGCTGATGGCCACCGAGGACGTGCAACTGGAATTCACGGAAGAAGGCGTGCGCCGCCTGGCTGAGCTGGCTTTCGACGTCAATGAAACCACCGAGAACATCGGCGCCCGCCGCCTGTACACGGTGATGGAGAAGCTGCTGGACGAGCTGTCTTTCGACGCCACGTCCAGCCAGGCCAAGAGCGTGAAGATCGACGCTGCCTACGTCAATTCCCAGTTGGCGGAGGCCGCCAGCAGCCAGGACCTGGCGCGCTACGTGCTGTAAGCGCCGCGCCAGACGGGCTTCGGCCTGAAATCAAAAACCCCGCCGCAAGTCATTGCGTCGGGGTTTTTTTACGCCGGCGCCACCCGTACGGATTGGCTCCAAAAGGCACGGCGCGGCGGATTTTCGGGCCTTGGGCGGCCTCAGTTGCTGATTGCGGTCACCACGTACTTCCCATCCTTGCGGGTGGCGGTGAAATGCACCTTGTCCCCGGCCTTGATGTTGGCCAGCAGAGCGGGGTCCGCCTGATACACCAACGACATGGCCGGCAGGTCCAGCGCCTTGATGGCGTCGTGCTTGATCGTGACCTTGCCCGCGGCGGGATCCACCCGCCGCACTTCGCCCGTGGCGTCGGCCTGCTGCGCGAACGCGATGGGCGCGGCCAGCGACACGACAGCCATCGCGGTGGCGACGGCCATGGGTATTGCATACTTGCGGCTAAAAGCCATATGGGTAACCTCCCAGTGCAACGGAAGCCGCGGCGGGACCAAACCCAGCCTGCTTCCTACAGTGCTAGGATACTGCGCGAATGCAACAGTTTCCCTGCGAGTACGCAACAATCCTGACGGTTGTTTGCGGACTGCCCCGTCCCGCACGCGTGAACTTACCGCCGGACGCAAACCCCTAACGTCTTCTCACCGAATCAGGATTTTCCTCATGGCCAACCGCTTATCCGTCATTGCCACCCGCACCGGAGACGACGGCACCACCGGCCTCGGGGACGGATCGCGCCTGCCGAAGGACGCGCCCCGCGTCGCGGCCCTGGGTGAGGTGGACGAATTGAACAGCGTCGTCGGCCTGTTGCTGACCGAAGCCCTGCCCCCAGAGATGGCCGCCGACCTGCTGGCCATCCAGCACGACCTTTTCGACATGGGCGCCGAGCTCTGCATCCCGGGCCATGTCGCGCTGAAAGAAGAGCAGATCGCCCGCCTGGACGCGCGCTTGGCGCATTACAACGCCGCACTGCCGCCACTGCGGGAATTCATCCTGCCCGGGGGCTCGCGGCCCGCCGCGCTGGCGCACATGGCGCGCACGGTATGCCGGCGCGCTGAACGCGCGGTGGTGGGACTGGCGCGTGTGGATAGCGTCAATGCGCCGGTCAGGCAGTACTTGAACCGGCTGTCGGATCTGATGTTCGTGCTGGCGCGCTGTATCAACCAGCATGCGGGACAGAAAGACACCTTCTGGGCCGGCGCGCAGGCGCGCCGGTAGCACGCCTTGCGTATGATCGGCGCAATTGGGTCCACCGGGTTGCACGTGGCGCCTGTCGCCAGCGGGGCGTATCGTGCCAACACCGGCACCGGTTGCGGCAAGCCCGGCAAGACTTAGCGGAAACGGCGTGAAAATCCTACTGTTTGGCAAGACCGGCCAACTCGGCCAGGAACTGCAACGCGCATTGCTCCCGGTCGGCGACGTCACGCCGCTGGGACGCGGCGACGTGGACCTGCGCGACCGGGATGCCTTGCTGGACGCCCTGTCGATCCACCGGCCCGACGTCATTGTGAATGCCGCCGCCTATACGGCCGTCGACCAGGCCGAGACCGATCGGCAGACGGCCACCCAGGTCAATGCAGAGGCGGTGTCGGCCATGGCGCGGTACGCCCGCGACTCGCGCGCCCTGCTCGTTCACTATTCAACCGACTACGTCTTCGACGGCGCGCTGCATCGGCCCTATACCGAGACCGATGTGCCCAATCCGCGCAATCTGTACGGGGTCACCAAGCTGGCGGGCGAATCGGCCGTCCTGGCCAGCGCCTGCGAGGCGCTGGTGTTCCGCTGCGGCTGGATGTATGCGCCGCAAGGCCGGAACTTTCCCAACACCATCCTGCGCCTGGCGCAGACCCGCTCCAGCCTGGACGTGGTCTCGGATCAGCACGGCTCGCCCACCTCCGCGGGCCTGGTCGCCGACGTGACCGCGCTGGCGATCTCGCGCCGCCGTCAGCAGTCGCTGGCGCCGGGCATCTATCATCTGGCCGCCGGGGGTTACACGAACTGGCATGCGTTCGCCCGCTACCTCGTGGCGGGCGCCATCGCGCGAGGGGCCTCGCTGGCCCTGTCGCCCGACCGGATTCGCGCCATCGCGTCCAAGGATTACGCGGCCGCGGCGAAACGGCCCCACAATTCAATGCTGGACACCACGCGTCTCGGCCACGCGCTGGGACGCGAATTTTCGCCGTGGACTGAGGACGTGGACGGATTTCTGGATCAACTTTTCGAACGCGGAGACGACGCATGTTGCGCCTAGGCATGGTGGTGGATGGGGTATCTCAATGAAAGCCCTGCCGCTCGCGCTACCCGAGGTGCTGATCCTGGAGCCCAGCGTCCGGACCGATGACCGGGGATTCTTCTTCGAGAGCTTCAACGAGGCCGCGTTCGAAGCCGCTGTCGGATCACCGCGCCGCTTCGTGCAGGACAACCATTCGCGATCAGCCAAGGGCGTCTTGCGAGGGCTGCACTATCAGGTCCGGCAAACCCAGGGCAAGCTCGTGCGTGTATGCGCCGGCGAGATCTTCGATGTGGCGGTGGACATGCGCCGCGCGTCGCCCACCTTCGGACGATGGGTCGCGGCGGTGCTCAGCTCGGACAACAAGCGCCAGATGTGGATACCCGAAGGCTACGCGCATGGATTCCTGGCGCTGTCCGAATCGGCCGAGGTCCTGTACAAGACAACGGACTACTACGCGCCGCAACACGAGCGGTGCGTGCGCTGGGACGATCCGGATCTGGGGATCGCGTGGCCATGCGGGCAGGACGCGCCTTTGCTCTCCGCCAAGGACCAGAACGGCGCCCGGCTACGCGACGCGGAAAGCTGCTGACGCCGGGCCGCTGACCCCGCGCTGCCGACCCCGGGCCGTCAGGCCCGGCGCCCGCCAAGACTCAATTCACCCCAGCCGCGTGCGCCTGTTCGTCCGCATGGTACGAAGACCGCACCATCGCCCCGACCGCCGCGTGCGAGAACCCCATCGCATAGGCTTCGCGTTCAAACATCGCGAACGTATCCGGGTGCACATAGCGCAGCACCGGCAGGTGATGTTCCGACGGCTGCAGGTACTGGCCGATCGTCAACATATCCACGTTGTGCTCGCGCATGTCGCGCATCACCTGCAGGATTTCCTCGTCCGTCTCGCCCAGGCCCAGCATCAGGCCGGACTTGGTGGGCACATCCGGGTGCAGCTTCTTGAACTCGGACAGCAGCTTCAGCGAATGCAGGTAGTCCGAACCCGGGCGTGCCTGCTTGTACAGGCGCGGCACGGTTTCCAGGTTGTGGTTCATCACGTCTGGCGGACCGGCGTTCAGGATGGTCAGCGCGCGATCCAGGCGGCCTCGGAAGTCGGGCACCAGCACCTCGATGCGGGTAGTGGGCGACAATTCGCGGATATGGGTGATGCAGTCGACGAAATGGCCCGCCCCGCCGTCGCGCAGGTCATCGCGGTCCACTGAGGTGATCACCACGTAGGACAGCTTCATCGCGGCGATGGTGCGCGCCAGGTTCTCGGGCTCTTTGGTGTCGAGGGGGTCAGGACGGCCGTGACCCACATCACAGAACGGGCAACGGCGGGTGCATTTGTCGCCCATGATCATGAACGTGGCCGTGCCCTTGCCGAAGCATTCGCCGATGTTGGGGCAGGACGCTTCCTCGCAGACGGTATGCAGGTTGTGCTCGCGCAGAATGCGCTTGATGTCGTAGAAGCGCGAGCCGGGCGCGGCGGCCTTCACGCGGATCCACTCAGGCTTCTTCAGGCGCTCCGCGGGAATGATCTTGATGGGGATACGCGCCGTCTTGGCCTGCGATTTCTGCTTTTGCGTCGGATCGTAGGCCACGTCCGCGGGCGCGGCGGCGGATTCGTTCGAGGGAACAGGAGACTCGGCGAGCGTAGACATGGGGCACCTTCATGACCGGCGCGCAAGACGGCCAGTTTGGGACAAAAACGGCATTTTACCCTCCGCAAGCAGATCCGCCCATCCGCTGGGTTATCGTCTTGCCTGACGAATCCGCAGACTTTCCCATGCCTTCCCTGCCCCCGCTACGCCCCATCGCCCTCATTGCGCCGCGGATGGATGCCGCGCCCGCCTCCCGCGCCGTGCAAGCCTGCGCGGAACGCCTGGCTCCTGCCGGGTATTACCTGGCCGCCGGCCCCTGGCAAGACGTCCAGATGCTGCCCCAGCTAGCCGCGCTGCGCCCGGCCGCCGCGCTGGTGATCGGCCCGCTCGACGACCCCGCCCTGCGGGCCGCCCTGGCGGCCCTGGAGATACCGGTGGTGGAAACCTGGAGCGCATCCAACCGGCCGCTGGACAGCGCCGTCGTGATCGACAACGAGGAAGCGGGACGGGCAGCCGCCCGCCACCTGGCGGAAAAGCGGCACGCGCTGGTGGCCTGCATCAGCACGGACAACCCCTGGGAACGCGCCCGGCGCGTAGGCTTCGTGAGCAGCGCCGCCGCACTGGGGCTGGAACAGGTCGCGGACATCGTGCAGCCCGAGGCGCAGAACATGAACGACGGCCGCATGGCTTTCCTGCGCCTGTTGGCCACCAATACGATCTTCGACGCCGTTTTCTGCACCTCGGATCTGCTGGCGGCAGCCGCGGTGTCCGAAGCGCATAACCGCGATCTGCATGTGCCGCAGGACCTGGCGGTGCTGGGTTTCACGGACGACGGCAGCGCGGCGCAGTGGGCGCAGGGCCTTACCACCCTGGGCGCGGACGCCGCCGAGCTCGGCCGCCGGGCCGCCCAGCTTCTGCTGGACCGTCTACAGGGAGAATTGGGCGCCGGTCAGCGGCAAACCCTGGAGGTCGCCTTCGAGGCCCGGCTCAGCACCTAGCGCAGCCGTGGCGCAGGCCGGCTGGGCCAGCAGGCGCGGCGGGCCAGCCCATGTGGCCCGCGTCGCCGCGTCGGCGTTGCCGGGGCGGGCTGGGTGCCGGTCAGGCTTCGTACAGCGCCGGAAAGCCGCACTCTTGCAGCATGCCGTTGGCTTCTTTCAGGAACGCAGGCGTGGACGTCTCGGGCACGCGGACCAGCCACTGCACGGCCTCCTCTTTCTTGCCGCGCAGCAAAAGCAGCCGGCCCAGATGGAACATGCCGCGGAAATCGCCCCCTTCGGCGCAGCGCTGGTAGCAGTCGAACGCGCGGTCCATGTCCTGGGGCACGATATCGCCCGCTTCATAAAAGCGCCCAACCACGCCGATGGACTTCACGTGGCCGGTATGCGCGGCCTGTTGGTACAGGGCCAGCGCGGCGGCCAGGTTCTGCGTGACGCCGCCCCGGCCGTTGCGCAGCATATGGGCATAGTTATACATGCCCCAATCCAGTCCGCCATCGGCGGCCAGACGGAACCAATAGGCCGCGACGGTATCGTCAGCCGGTACGCCCCAGCCGTTCTCGTAGCAGCGTCCCACCATGTTGACCGCCATCAGGTGGTCGGCATTGGCCGCGCGCCTGAACCACGCCAGTCCTTCTTCCGGCTGCCGTTCGACGCCCACGCCGTCCAGCAGCATCTGCCCGTAGATGGTCTGCGCCTCGACCAGACCCAGTTCGGCCGCGGCCCGTATCCAGGCGGCGTAGTCCTCGGGCGGTCCCGACTCGCGCAGGCGGGCCAGCTGTTCGGGCGTGGTCGCGGCGACATCGGCCGCGGTGTAGGTCTTCAAGTCGTGCTCCTTCGGTGCCAGGCATGCGCCAGGTTCAGCGCCAGCGCATCGCCCGCTTCCGTGGGCGTGCACTGCACGCCGCAGGCCGCCATGTCGACGGTGCGCAGCCCTTCGTAGCCACAGGGGTTGATGCCCAGGAACGGCGCCAGATCCATCGCCACGTTCAGCGACACCCCATGGTAGGCCCTTCCGTTGCGTATCTTGATGCCCAGCGCGGCGATCTTGGCCAGTTCGCCGCCATCGGGGCCGGGCACGTAGACGCCCGGCGCGCCGGCCTTGCGGCAGGCGCCCGCCACGCCCATCTGTTCCAGCGTGTCGATGATGGCGGCTTCAAGCAGGGAAACGAATTCCTTCACGTACATGTCGGCGCGGCGCAGATCGAACAGCGCATACGCCATGACCTGCCCGGGTCCGTGGTACGTGACCTGCCCGCCTCGGTCGCATTGGACGATGGGAATGCCGCCGGCATCGAGCACGTGCTGCGGCAGGCCCGCCTGGCCCAGCGTGTAGACGGGCGCATGTTCGCACAGCCAGATTTCGTCGGGCGTCTGCGCGCCGCGCAGGGCGGTGTATGCCTGCATGTCCTGCCAGACCGTCAGGTAATCCGCCGGCCGCGCGAGCCACTTGATCACAGCCGTCTTGCCTTACAGGACGATGGACACCATCGGATGGCCATGCAGCGCCTGGTAGAGCGCATCCAGCTGTTCGCGGGACGTGGCGCGCACGGTGAAGGTCAGGCCCATGTAGTTGCCGCCCTTGCTGGGGCGCATCTCAACCGTCGCGGCGTCGAACCCCGGGTCGAACCGCAGCACGACTTCGGTCAGCGTCTGCGCAAACTCGGGATGCTGCTTGCCCATGACCTTGATGGGGAAGTCGCTGGGATATTCGATCAAAGAATCTTCGGGCGGAATATGCATGATGTGCCTAAAAAGAGTTGCCCCTGAATGTTCTTATATGGGGGCAAGCGGCGCGCTGGCAAGTACCGCCGGCGGCCGCGGGCGGCGCTTGCGGCCGCCCGGCGCCGGATTACAGCGCGGCGATGCGGGCATCATAACCCGCACGCAATTGTTCAAAAACAGGGCCGGGTTTGCCCGAACCGACGGGTTTTCCGTCCAGGGAGACGATCGCAAGCACCTCCTTGGTCGCGGACGACAGCATCAGTTCGTCGGCCTCTTCCACTTCCTGCTGCGAGATCCGCCGGGCTTCGAACGGGATGCCCGCCTCGGCGGCCAGTTCGCCCATCAGACCGTAGCGGATGCCTTCGAGGATCAGGTTGTTCTTGGGCGGCGCCAGCAGCTTGCCACCCGACACCACCCAGATATTGGTGGACGAGCCTTCAGTCAGATAGCCGTCGCGGAACTGCACGACTTCGTCCGCGTTCGCGTCGACCGCCTGCTGCTTGGCCAGCACGTTGCCCAGCAGGGATACCGACTTGATCTCGCAGTGCAGCCAGCGCTCGTCGGGAATGCTGATCGCGGTCAGGCCCTGGGTACGCTGCGCGGCGGGCGGCGGCGACCAGGGCGAGATCATGCCGAACACCGTGGGCGCAACCGGCGTGGCCGGGAACTGGTGGTCGCGCTTGGCCACGCCGCGCGTCACTTGCAGGTAGACGATGCAGGTGTCCAGATTGGAACGCGACAGCAACTGCTGTATCAGGTCGATCCAGCCGGCGCGGTCGAACGGCTGCCCGATCCGCAAGGCGGCCAGGCTGCGGTCCAGGCGGTTGAGGTGTTCGGCCATGCGGAACGCATTGCCCTGGTACACGGGGACGACTTCGTAGATGCCGTCGCCGAAAATAAACCCGCGGTCGAGGACGGAGATCTTGGCCTCGTCCACGCGCAGAAACTCGCCATTGAGATACACCTGGCTTTCGCCCGGCACGCCCGGAATCATGAGGCACTCCTGAGAATTGAGAAATTGCCCCGCCGCGCACGCATTGCGTGCTGGCCGTCCCCAAAGGGACATTTTCGCTTGGGACGGCCCGGCGTAGAAAAGGACAGGGACGGGCCGCAAGGCCCGCCCCCTGAATGCAAAGCGGGCGTTTCGCGCACGAAACGCCCGCTGCTAGCTTACACCCGCTGGCGCGCCAGCGGCATGCCTGCTTACTGGAACCAGCGCTTGACGGTGTCGACCATGCGTCCGAAGAAGCCGGCGCGCTCCACCGCGTCCTGGACCACCAGCGGTTCGGTGCGCAGCACCTTGCCGTCCAGCGTGAACTGCAGCGTGCCGACCTGCTGGCCCTTGGCCAGCGGAGCGATCAGCGGATCGGTCCGTTGCGCCACGGGCTTGAGTTCGCCGGCCTTGCCGCGCGGCACCGCGATGGACACCGGGTTGGGCGGGCCCAGCTTGACGTTTTCGGCGGTGCCTTCCCACACGCGGGCATCGATGCCGGGCTGGCTCTTGTCGAAGAGCTTCACGGTGTCGAAGTTCTGGAAGCTCCAGTTCAGCAGCTTCAGGCTTTCTTCGGCGCGCGTGGCTTCGCTGTCCGTGCCCACCACGACCACCAGGATCCGGCGGTCGCCGCGCACCGCGGTCGACACCAGGCAGTAGCCGGCCGAATCGGTGTGGCCGGTCTTCATGCCGTCCACCGAGGGATCGGACCACAGCAGGCGGTTGCGGTTGGGCTGCGTGATCTTGTTGTAGGTGTAGCTCTTCTGCTTGTAGTAGTGGAAGAAGTCCGGATGGTCCGTGATCAGATGGGCGGACACCGTGGCCAGGTCGCGCGTGGACGTCATGTGCTGAGGATCCGGCAGGCCGGTGGCGTTCATGAAGTGCGTGTTCTTCATGCCCAGGCGGTCGGCCTCCTGGTTCATCAGCGAGGCGAAGGCGGCTTCGCTGCCGCCCACGGCTTCGGCCAGCGCCACGGACGCGTCATTGCCCGACTGCACGATCATGCCCTGGTTCAGTTCGTCGACCGTGACCGGCTTGCGCGGTTCGATGAACATGCGCGAACCGCCGGTGCGCCAGGCGTGCTCGGACACGGGCACCGTCTGCTCCAGCGTCAGGCGCTTTTCTTCCAGCGCGTTGAACACGACATAGGCCGTCATGATCTTGGTCAGCGAGGCCGGCTCGACCTTCGTGTCGGGGTTGGAGGCGGCCAGCGTCTGGCCGCTGTTCACGTCGATAACGATCCACGCCTTGGCCGCGATGGTGGGCGCCGGCACGGCCGACACATCACCGACAGGCACCGCGCCCGAGGCCGTCGGCGCCGGCGCCGCGGCGCCGGTCGCGGCGGGTGCGGCGGCGGGGGCCTGCTGCGCCCAGGCCGGCATCGAAGCGGCAAGCATCGCGGACAGCACCGCGCCTGACACCAGGCGGCGGGTAAAGACAACGGGGGAGTGAGCGGAGTAAGGCAAATTCTTCATCGGCAACGTGGGTCCAGGAATGACGCCCGCCGGGGCGGGGCAAGTGGCTGACAATTATAGGCAGTCGATCAGACTCGTCTGCCCCGCGCGGGGTTCCCCGGGTGCTTAAAACATGCAACCTGATGCAACCTGCGGCCCCGCCGCGGCGCGGACTCAGTCCAGCGCCACCTTCAGGCGCGCCTGCACCAGTTGGCGCAACACGAGCAGCTTTCCGTGGAAAAAGTGCGATGCGCCAGGCACCACCACCACCGGAATCGAGCGCGGGCGCGCCCAATCCATGGCCTCGGACAGCGGCACGACCTCGTCTTCTTCGCCATGCACCATCAGTGTGTCGTCCGGCACCTGCACTTCGTGCGACTGGAAGCGGTTCACGGCCGGCCCCATCAGCATCAGGGCCGCGGGCAGCACCGTGTCGCCCTGTTCCGCCAGCGCCGCGTAGGTTTGCGCGGCAACGGCGGTGCCAAAGGAAAAGCCCGATAACACCCATGGCGCCTGGGCCAGCTCGGGGTGCAGTTCGCGCATCTGCGCCACGACGGCCAGCATGTCCTGGGTTTCCCCCACGGACTTATCGAACACCCCTTCCGACTGGCCGACGCCACGGAAGTTGGGCCGCACCGCCACCAGGCCGTGCTGCACGCACGCGCGCGACAACGTGGTGACCACCTTGTTCTCGCGCGCGCCGCCCTGCAGCGGATGCGGATGCAGCACCAGGGCCCAGCCCCGCGGCGTGCCGCCAGGCCAGTCGATGGCGCAATCGATGCGGCCGGCGGCGCCGACGAATGCGTGGGTTTCAGTGCGTGCAGACATGGCGTGACTCGGCGTGCGAAAAGGGAATGATGTTAACCGCCCGGCCTGGCGGTGGGCGCGGCGGCGGACCGCAAGGTAGCGGCCAGCCATTGCGCCAATTGGTCGGCGGCCTCGTCGCTGGCCTGGCGCAATGCCGTCACGCCGCCCCCGGCATCCAGGGTCGGCGCGGGCGCCTGCACCAGAATGCGCTTCTGATCCACCACCGAGCGGCCGCTCAGCAGCACCGCCTGCAACAGGATGCGCCCCTGGCTGGACTGGCCGTCCTCGGAGAACACCTGCTCGAACTGCGTGAGGGACACCTGCAACTGAGGGGTCTGCAGGTTGACGCGGTCATTCAGCACGGGCCCCTGGCGCGACAGGCGGTCGGCGATGCGCTGGCGCACCAATTCGGCGGGCGAGGAGGCCCAGCGATAGGTCGCGTAGGACTTCGGCGCGGCGCTGTCGCCCACTCGCCAGATCATGCTGGTATCGGACAGGGAGGGCACGGCCTGGAACGTCAGCGCGATCGGCTCGCGCGCCGGCAAGGCGGGCACCGGCCGGGCGTCCAGGCCCAAGTCGAATACGGTGGGCGGCGCGGCAACACGGCCTATGCCGCAGCCCGCCAGGGCCAGGCTCAGGGCCAGGGGCAGAATCAGGATGGCGCTGCGGATCTTCATTTTGACTGTCTCCCGAATCCGGCAAAGCCGGGTTCGCCGGGTCCGGGCGCGACGGGCGCGGGGCCGAACAGGAAAGATTGCGGCGTGCTGTCGACACGGCGCAGGGTAACGGCCGCGCCGCGCGCGGCCGCGTTGACGCTGGTCGCCATGCTGGTGATCGCCGGCAGGGTCTCGCCATCCAGCCGCGCGGCGGCCAGGGCGATATCGTTGAGGCTGCGCGTGGCGACGGCCAAGGGGCCGTCGGGCGCATTCAGCCGCGCCAGCGACTGGCGGGCCTGCTGGGCCAGATCGGCGATCTCGCGCGCGGCGCGGTCCGCTTGGCGCGACGTGCTGCCCAGCGACTCCACAAGAGGCCCCAGCTTTTTGAAGGTGGGACCCAGGTCGCGGCTGGCTTCCTTCAGTGACTGCGTGATGTCGGTGGCGTTCTGCAGGCTGGCCGTCAGCGCCTGCACGTTCTGGTCGCTCAGCACGCGCCGCAACTGCTCGGTGGCGACCTCGACATTGGAGATCAGCTTGTCGCCTCGCTGCTCGATGCGGTCGAGAAAGCCGGGGCGCAATGGAATGGCGGCGGGATGCTCGGCCGACGACACCAGGCGCTTGAGCGACGTGCCGTCGTCGCGCAGGTCGACATTGGCCATCCCGGTCACACCCTGCACACCCAGTTCGGCCCAGGTCGATTCGGTGATCGGCGTGTTCGGCGCCACGCCGATGCGGATGCGCACCTGGCCGGGCTTGTTCGGATTCAGCGCGAGCGACTGCACGCGGCCCACGGGCACGCCCTGGTAGCGCACGGCCGATTGCGGATTCAGACCGGTAACGGCCGTGGCCGAGATGATTTCGTAAGGCAGTAGCTGGGTCCGGTCGCGGCCGATCCAGATAGCCGTCAATGCCGCGGCGGCCAGCAGGACCAGCGTGAAGATGCCGGCCATGAGCGCATGACTACGGTTTTCCATGATGCGTTCCCTTCGGTGCCAGATCGCCCAGCGCGCGCAGACCGCGTTCGCCCAGGAAGAATGTGTGAATGAACGGGTGATCCACCTTCAAGACTTCAGGCACCGTGTCGCAAATGATCACCCGCTTGTCCGCCAGCACGGCGACACGCGTGGCCAGCGCCAGCAGCGTGTCCAGATCGTGCGTCACCATGACGACGGTAAAGCCCAGCTGCCGGTGCAGGCTGCGCACCAGGTCCACGAATTCATCGGACCGCAAGGGATCCAGGCCGGCCGTGGGTTCATCCAGGAACAGCAGTTCCGGGTCCAGCGACAGCGCGCGGGCCAGGGCCACGCGCTTGACCATCCCGCCGGACAGGTCCGAGGGGCGCTTGTCCGCGTCGCGCGAAGACAGGCCCACCATGGCCAGCCGGCACATGACGACGTCGCGCACCAGGTCTTCGGGCACCGAGCGCAATTCCCGCAAGGGCAGCGCCACATTGTCGAACACCGACAGCGCCGAGAACAGCGCGCCCGCCTGGAACAGCATGCCCCAGCGGTATGACAGGCGGCGCCGTTCTCCCGCTGTCAGTTCGGACAGCGTATGTCCCAGCACTTTCACCGAGCCCGCCGCGGGCACGTCCAGCCCGATGATCTGCCGCAGCAGCACGGTCTTGCCCGTGCCCGAGCCCCCTACCAGCACCAGGATCTCGCCCGGAAAGACGGTCAGGTCCAGGTTCTCGTGCACGACGTGGTCGCCGAACGCGGTGCGCAGGCCGCGCACGGTGATGACGGGTTCGACGGTGACGCCGTCTTCGGTGAATAGCCGGTTCTGGGTGGCGCTGTTCATCAGATGCCCACCGTGCTGAAGATCACGGCGTAAACCGCGTCCAGCAGGATCACGCCGGTGATGGACGTCACCACCGACGTGGTGGTGCCGCGCCCAAGGCTTTCGGTGTTGGGCTGGATGCGCAGGCCGAAATGGCAGGCGATCAGCGCGATCAGGATGCCGAACGTCACGCCCTTCATCATGCCGATCCAGTAGTTGGTCAGCGAAATGGCGTCGGGCAGCGATTGCAGGAACCATTGCGCCGACACGCCAAGCTGCGCCTGCGCCGCCAGCATGCCGCCCAGGAGGGCCATGGCGCTGGTCCACAGCACCAGCAGCGGCATGGTCACGGCAAGCGCCACCACGCGCGGCAGGATCAGCCGCTGCCCGTGCGAAATGCCCATGACCAGCATCGCGTCCAGTTCCTGCGTGACCCGCATCACGCCGATCTGCGCGGTGATGGCCGAACCGGACCGGCCCGCCACCAGGATGGCCGCCAGCACCGGGCCCAGCTCGCGCACGATCGACACGCCCAGCAGGCGCACGATGAAGCGGTCGGCGCCGATCATCTGGAGTTGCTGCGCCGACAAATAGGACAGCACCACGCCGATCAGGAAGCCCACCAGCGCGGTAATGCCCAGCGCCTGCGCGCCGGTGCGGTACACCTGCGCGGAAATCTCGCGCCACGGCCCCAGCCTGGGCCGGCGCAGCAGGGCGCCCACATCCAGGATCAACTGGCCAAGCATGATGAGCAGGGCCCGGCCATTTTCCGCCGCGCGAAAAATGGCGCTGCCCACGGCACGCACCCACCCCAGGGTCTCCGCCTTGGGAGGCGCGGCCTGGGTCTCGCCCTTGTTCATCGCCAATGCGTTGAAAACGTCCTGCTGCCCGGCCGCCCAGCGTACCCGTTCGGGCAGTTTTTCGCCCCAGGCGTGCCAGATGAGCAGCGCACCGATCGTGTCCAGCCGGCTGATGCCATGCAGATCCCACCGGGCGCCGTCCTTGGACGCGCGCGCCAGCGCCGACCGCCTGCGTTCGACCTCGCCCGCCTGGGCCAGCGCCAGGACGCTCCAATCGCCGCCCACATGGCACACCCCGCCTTCGTGGCGGAAAGGCGCGGCGGCGGTCGCAACTGAAGCGGAATGCGGCATGACGTCGGGATACCGATGCAAAATGTATCGCCAATGATATACGCAGGGGCCTGACGACCGCGAGCCCGGCCCGCGTGCCCTACAATCGCCGCCATGCCCGTTCAAGTCCGCCCTATCGACCTGCCCGCGCCGGAAACCCTAGCCCGGACGCTCGGCACGCGCCTGCCCGCTTTCCAGGACATCGCCTGGACAGAAAGCACCGGATCGACCAACGCCGACCTGCTTGCGCGCGCCCGTTCCGGCGCCAGCGGCGGCAAACCCTGGCTGCTGGGTACGCATTTGCAGGAAACCGGCCGCGGCCGCGCGGGCCGCCCGTGGCAAAACCGCGCCGGCTCCACGCTGATGTTCTCCTGCGCATTCGACGTGCATCTGCCCGCCGCGCAATTGCCCGCGCTGTCCCCGCTGGCTGGTGTAGCCGCCTGCGAAGCACTGCGCGGCGTCGCGGGCTTCGACGCGGGGGGCCTGTGCATGAAGTGGCCCAACGACGTGCAATGGCATGACGCCAAGCTGGCAGGCGTCCTGGTCGAGACCACCCGCAACCCCGGCGGCCGAGAAGCCGGCTACACGGTGGTGATCGGCATGGGCGTAAACCTCATCGGCGCCGCTGATCTGTCGCTTGCGCTGGGCCGCGAGGTCGCCGACTGGACCCAGGTGCAGGCCAATTCCGCCCACGCCGCCACGGCCGCGGATCTGGTCTGCGCCAGCGCCACGGCATGGCATGAAGCCGTCCAGGCGCTCGAGCGCGACGGCTTCGGCGCATTCCAACAACGCTTTGACCGGGTGGACGCGCTGGCCGGCCGCAAGGTGAACGTGCTGGACAAGGGCGCTATCCTTCTCAGCGGCACCGCCTGCGGCGTGGACGCGCAAGGCCGCCTGCTGGTGCAAACGCCCGAGGGCGCCACGCCGATCCTGGTCGGTGAAATTTCGATTCGACGCCAAGCATGATTATTCTCATCGACTCCGGCAACAGCCGCCTGAAGGTGGGTTGGCTGGACGCCAGCAACCCGGACATGCCGCGCGAACCGGCGGCCGTCGCCTTCGACGGTCTCGACCTCGACGCGCTGGACGGCTGGCTGGCGGCGCTGCCCCGCCCGCCGTTGCGCGCGCTGGGCGTGAACGTGGCCGGCGCCGCTCGCGGCACGGCCATCGCCGCCATTCTTCAAAAGCACGGCTGCGCGGTGACGTGGTCGCTGTCGCAGGCCACCACGCTGGGTTTGGTCAACAGTTATCGCACGCCCACCCAGCTTGGCGCGGACCGCTGGGCGTCGTTGCTGGGCGTGCTGTCGCGCCTGCCTGGCGCCCATCCCCCCTTCGTGCTGGCCAGCTTCGGCACCGCCACCACCATCGACACCGTCGGCCCCGACAACGTATTCGCCGGCGGGCTGATCCTGCCCGGCCCGGCCATGATGCGGCACGCGCTGGCCCATGGCACCGCCAACCTGCCGATCGCCAACGGCCAGGTCGTACCCTATCCCACGGATACGCACGAGGCCATCGCTTCCGGCATCGCCGCGGCCCAGGCCGGCGCCGTCGTGCGCCAATGGCTGGCCGGGCGCCAGCGCTACGGCCAGACCCCGCAGATCTATGCGGCGGGCGGCGGCTGGCCCGAGGTGCACCAGGAAATCGAACGGCTGCTGGCGGACGCGGGAGGAGCCTTCGGCGCCGCGCCGGTGCCGGTGTATCTGGACCACCCGGTCCTGGACGGCCTGGCCGCGGTCGCGCGCGCCACCCTGGACGCCATCCCCTGAACGAGGGCCCCGCATGCGAGTGCTCTTCATCCTGATCCTGCTGGCGAACCTGGGGGCCTACGCGCTGGGCCAGGGCTGGCTGGGCGCGCGTCCGGAAGACGAGGGACGCGATACCCGCCGCTTCAGCCAGGAGCTCAATCCGGGCGCCGTGACGCTGGTGCCTAGACAGGCCCCCTAGCAACTGCCCCTTGCGGTCAGTCCAGCCACGGCCCCAACGCGTCCAGCGTTCGCCGGGTCGCGCCGGCATGCATATCGAACCAGGTCCGCGCGGCCCGGCTCGCGCGCTGCCGCCGCGTGTCGTCGGCCAGCAAGGCCATCGCGATATCCACCGCCTGCGCCGCGCCGGGTGCCCGCTGCGCGGCGCCCGCTTCAATGGCGTCTTCCGCCGCCTGCTTGAAATTGAATGTATGCGGTCCGACGATGACGGGCACGCCGGCCGCACAGGCCTCGATCAGGTTCTGCCCGCCCAAGGGGGCAAAGCTTCCCGCCACGATCGCCACATCCGAGGCGGCGTAATAGAACGCCATCTCGCCCAGCGAGTCGCCCAGCAGTACCGCGATCTCCGGCCCCGGCTCGGCGCCGTCGGATCGTCTGGCAAACGGCAGGCCGGCGTCGGCCAGCAGGCGGGCGGCCTCCTCGAACCGCTGGGGATGGCGGGGGATCAGCAGGAATAGGGGCGCCCCGGGCGTTCCGGAATGCCGCTTGATGGCGTCGATGAAGGGGCCGTCTTCGCCCTCTCGCGTGCTGGCGACCGCGACCACCGGCCTGCCCAGCTTCCCGCGCCATGCCTGCCCGGCCTGCACCTGCGGCGCCGGCAGGACCAGATCGAATTTCAGGTTTCCCGTCACAACGGGCGCGGGCGCGCCCGCCTGAGCCAGCCGCGCCGCATCCTCCGCCGTTTGAGCCAGCACCGCATCCAGCCCGGCCAGGGCCTCGCGCATCACGCTGCCCATCCTGCCCGCCTGGCGCAGGGACGACGCGGAATAGCGGGCGCTGACCAAGGCCATCGGCACCTTCGCGCGGCGGGCGGCCGCCAGCAGATTGGGCCAGATCTCGCGTTCCACCAACAGGCCGCAACGCGGCTGGCGGTTCGCCATGAAGCGGCGGGTCGCGCCGGGAAAATCGTAGGGTAGCCAGGCCTGCCGGAGCTGGCCCCGGGCCTTGGCGTCCTGGAACAGGCGTGCGCCTTCGGCGCGGCCGGTCGCCGTCATGTGCGTCAGCAGCACGGGCAGGCCACGGTCCAGCAGCGCCTGCAGCAGCGGCTGCGCGGCGCGGGTTTCGCCCAGGCTGACGGCATGCACCCACACAGGGGCCTTCAGCGGGTCGGACGGCCCCGACTGGGCGCGGCCGAAGCGTTCGGGTGAGAAGATCTCCCACTGCCCACCCGCGCGCTTGGCGCGGCGGGCCATCCATAACCAGACCAGGGGCGCCAACGCTCTGAGCGCCAGCGTGTAGACGCCGCGGTTCATGTCACTGGGCCGCCAACGCCTGCTCCACCGAGGCCATCACCGCCTCCCGCGACGGCGAAGCGCCCCGGTCGCCCAGGCTGGCCGTGTAGTTCGAACCCACCAGAGGGGTTCTCACCGGGGTGGAGGCGCGGTAGATGCCGATGGTGGGACGGCCCAGGGCCGCCGACAGGTGCGTCAGCCCGCTGTCCAGGCCCACCATCAGCCGGGAGCCAGCCAGCAGCCGCGCGACCGCGCTCAGGTCCATGCGCGGCATCACCTCGGCGCCGTCCATCCCCGCCACGAGCAGGCTGGCGCGTTCGGCCTCCTGGTCGTTGCCCGCCAGCAGCTTCAACGTGCAGCCGGCTTCGCGCAGACGGCGAAAGACCGCGCGCCAGTCTTCTTCCGGCCACAGTTTGTCGTTGCGGCTGGCCGACGGCATGATCACCGCATAGCCGCGATCGGTATCCAGGTGATGAAGACGGGGGAGCTCGGTGGTATTCAGCCCGGCGCTGCCCACCTCCAGCGTGGGTTCGGGCGCCTGCGTCGCCTGGCGGGCAAACGCCTGCAGGCCGAAATCCGGAAGGCCGGCATGCTGATAGCCGAAGGCCAGCCCCGCCAGCTTGCGCTGACGGATCACCGCGGGCTGCCAGAATTCCACGCGGTGGCGCACGTTGTAGAAGAGCGAGGCCAGCGGTTCGCGCGCCGAACGCCAGTCCAGTCCATGCCGCACGCCGCGCGCCTGGCGCACCAGCCATGCAGACTTCAACAGGGCCTGCATATCCAGGACGATGTCGTACTGCACCGAACGCAGGCGTTCGCGCAGGGCGCGGCGCTCGGCCCGCACCTGCGCGGACCACCACGACTTGCGCCAGCGGCGGTGTGCAACCTTGATCACGGTCTTGACGCCTGGATGCCAACTGGGGATCTCAGCGAAGGCTTCTTCCGCGACCCAATCGATTTCCGCATCGGGCACATGGCGTGCGATGTCGGAGATGGCGGGCAGGATGTGCACCAGATCGCCCAAGGACGAGGTGCGGACAATGAGAATGCGGGTGGGCATCAAGTAAAAAGAGATACGGTCGAAGAAGCGAATGTACAACAACACCAGGCGTTCATTCCTGAAGCCGGCCTGTCTGTAACTCGCGCGCTGGAGGCCGGTGCTTCCCTGCCAGTTGGCTCATGGCAATCCGCCGGGCCGGATCCTGGAGCGGCCGCGTTCCGAACGTTCCGCCACCAGCCGGCCTTTTGCCCGGCGAGCAACCGAATCCACTAACGAAATGTGCGGTCTAGTCGCCCTCGGCATCCGGGAAACCGGCATAATCGGCCGCCATGCCGTTCTGAATACAGCCAACGAGATAATGGGGCCTGATGACGGCGACCCTGTAGAATGCAGCAATCATTACACATTAGCGACATAGAATATATATGAGTGATCAATCTCCTTCTTCCAGCAAGTTCGACGACGCTCAGTTCCTTCCGTCGATTTTGATCGGCCACTGGCGGTCCATTCTTGCGGGCATGGTGCTGGGCAGTATTATTGCGGTCGCCATCGCGCTGTCGCAGCCCAAGGTCTGGCCCGCCATGGCGTTGGCCAAGATTGCCCAGGTCGGGGGCTCGGGGCCTATCGCCGACCCCGCCGCCGTGCTCGCCCGCGCGCAATTTCCGTCGTTTGTCATCGATGCGCTTCGGGCAGCCAATATGCCCACCGATATCAATACTGATGCGCAGGCCAAACTGGCGAAGAAAACGCTTTCCGTGCAAGTCCAGAGAGGCCCCAGCCTGTTTCAGCTTCAGGTCGACGGCTATTCCACAGACGACGCGGAAAAGTTTCTGAACGGCGCGCTGGCGGTATTGCAGAAAGAACACCAGGCTCAGCTTGATCTGGCCATCGAGGAAAAAACTCGAAAACTGAAGAATCTGGACGAAGCGCTCGAAATGAATGAGAAGGAACGTCAATCGATTCTTTCCAGCATCGAGTCCAACGCGGCGAAATCCGGGCAGCAACTGCCGGATACGGTCGTGGTTTCCTATTTGCTTCGCGCCAATGAAATGGAAGCCGCCAAATTCCGCGAGCAGCAGGCCGTCCTGAAAGACCAATTGCAGGAAACCAAGACTTTCAACACCCAGCTGGTTGCGCCCATTTATGTGGCGGGCAACGCCCAATCTCCCAGCAAGGTTGTCGCCGCGGGTATCGGCGCCCTGTTCGGCCTTGTCATCATGATGGCATTTTTCGTGGTCTTCGCATGGCTGCGTCCCACTCGCCCTTGAGGCCGTCGCCTGCGCAGTGCGGCTTGCGCTTCACCAGCGGCGCGTCCCCGGACTGCGCCTGCGGCACCGCCCGACTATTCCAGCATCATCGAAATTCAATCAAATGACGGTCAGCAGACTGCCGCCTGGCTCCAGGTCGAAGTTCATCCTTTTGCTCTCGGTGCTGTTCTATGGTTTTGCCATATCGGTATCGCATAGGCTGTATCTCAGCGTGGAGCAGGCCGGGTGGGGATTCCACGCGCCCTCGTGGGACGTATACAAGGTCATCTCGATGGCGACGATGCTGGCATTGCCCACGCTGGCAATGCCCGCCAGATTCGATCGGGCTTCGTCCGTGATTCTGCTCTTGTTGTTTACGCTGGTTTTCGTGCCCGCCATCGTCATCAATATCGAAAACTTCGAAGACGGCCTCGGCAGGTACGGCGCGCTGCTGAGCGCGCTCTCGTTCGGCATGATGCTGATCTTCCTGTCCGTCCGGATTTTTGGCCTGCAGAGTTCCGAATCAGAAAATCTCCTGCCTTCCCCGCGCGTCGCACGCATCATTTTCGGCGTATGGCTGCTCTGCTGCGTGGTTCTCATCGTCCTCTATAAGGACAGCATGAATTTTGCCGGACTGTCCGAGGTCTACGACCAAAGAGAGAAAGGCGCGGCCACCTCATTGCTGGTGGGATATGCGCAGCTTTATTTTGCGTATGTCCTGAGCCCGTTCCTGCTCGCTTACGGACTCACCAAACGCAAGTTCTTCATTTCCATGATTGCGGTCGCCGGCTTCATCATCATGTACATGATTACTGCCGAGCGCACTGTCTTCTTGCTGCCAGTCGCAATATTTGGGATATACAAGATCGTCCGCCGACGAGCCTACACGATCAACCATGTATCCGTTTTGGTGCTGGGCTTTTCAATCTTGACCCTGCTGATCGCATTGCTCTGGAGCAGCGTCGGAATACTCGACAAGCTTGGGTTTTATTTCCTGACTCGCTTGCTCGCCTACCCAGGCGTCTTCGTTGCGCAGTATTACGACCTTTATTCCAACCTGGGGTATACGTATTGGTCGCACGTGTCCGGCATCAGCAGCATGGTCTCAGCGCCAAGCCTGATCGATTACGACAGGAAGTGGCCGATGCTGGGCAGAATTCTCGCTGAACGCATGTTCCACGTTGAAAGCAACTCGAACGCCAGCATTTTCGCCACTGACGGCGCTGCATCGCTGGGGCCGCTGGGCGTCATTGTCATCAGCATCCTGTTGTCGATCTGGCTGATCATGCTGGACCGGGTCTCGCGCAAGTGGGACCGGCGATTTGTTCTTCCGTTATTCCTTCCAATCGCCTTCGCACTGGTGAACGTCTCGTTCTTCACCATGCTGACGTCATTCGGCGGGCTGTTCTGGATCTTGTTCTTGTACAGCTCCCGCTACACCGCGGGCCCCGCCCGCCAGACCCGCTGATCTGGCAAAAGGGGGGAAGGCTCCCCCCTTTTTTACGATCGGCCATTCCAGGCAATGCCTCATCGGCCAAGCCGATCCGCATTGAAGCCGGCAGGCCGCGTCGTCAAGGCACGAGACGAATGAACTTGGCCGGATTCCCGGCCACGATACTGCGTTCGTCGACGTCACGCACAACCACGGCTCCCAGCCCGACAACGGCCTTCTCGCCGACATTGAGCTGATTCAGCACGGATGCGTTGGGCGCAATCCATGATTGTTTACCAAGCTTCACACCGCCGCTGACTTCGGCGCAGGCAATGACGAACGCGTCTTCGCCAACGTCGACGTTGTGCGCAATATGCACGTGATCGTCAATCTTGGCGCCGCGCCTGACCACCGTGTCGCCAAGGGTGCCGCGGCAGACCGTGGTCAACGAACCGATCTCCACGTCCTCTTCCATCACCACTCGGCCCAGATGCGGCAGCCGAACGGCCCGTCCCGCCTCATCGCGCTCGAAGCCGAAGCCGTCTTCACCGATGACCGCGCACGACTTCACCACACTGCGAGCGCCGATGGTGACTTCATCCCCAATCACGACGTTATGCAGAATTCGCGCATTCTCGCCAATGACGACGCCTTTTCCGAGCACGACATTCTTGCCTATGCTGGCGGTCGGATGAATCTCGGGTTCGGCCTCTGACCAGGCATACCCTGCCGCCTGCTCGATGAAATCCAGAGCGCGGGCAAAATCCAGACGGGGGGACGCCGATATCAGCGCATGCCCCCGAATGCCACCCGCATGCTCCGGCGCCACGAGGGCGACGGCGCCCTCGGCCACCTTGGCGGCCCAGGCTTCCGACTTGGCGAAGCAGAACACGCCCGCCCCGCTCTCGGCCGTCGACCCCACGGACGTCACTTCGACGTCAACGGCCAGCCGGGGCAGGCCCAGAAACGCCGCGATATCGTTGGCCGAAACCGGTCGCTTTATTCCTCTACCCATCTGATCACCTCGAATGCTTCGGCATACTTGAGACCAACCTGATAACCGCGTTGAATAGCCAGGCTATTTATCAGTTCGGTATAGTTTGGAGCGCGGAACATCTGGGACTTGTATGCCTGCATCGCACGAATCTTGCATTGCAGGTGATGCTCTTCGACGCCATGGAAGAAGGTCAGGTCCACATGCCTGTTATTCCATGGTATTTCATAGCCCAGGACGGTTGCGCGCTTGAATGCCCTGAAGCCTTCGCGATTGATGACCTCGTGATCCTGATGGGTATCAAAGGAGTTGGGCATCAGGACCACGTCGGGGTCAATTTCCTTGCGAAGCCGGATCATCTCTTCCAGGATTTCCTGGCGATCCCTGGGAAAATAACGAACCCGGAACTGAAAGACCTTCAAACGCTCGAGCGGCAGGCTCAGCTCTTTGGCCGCGGCCTGGATTTCTCCGCGCAGGATATCCGTCGGCATTCCTTGTGGCACGGATTCTTCCGCCGCCGAAAATGCCGCGTAGTAGACCTCGTGCCCCTGCTCGGCCCACTTGGCCATGGAGGCCCCGCAGCCCCATTCACCGTCATCGGTATGCGGGCCCAGCACCAAATATCGCTTTTTCTTCAAATCTTTCTCCCGGGAAGTTGCCGAGGCCGGCGGATCAGGCCTCGCCGTGCCCCTACTTCTTGGCAAATACAAATCGCTGGGTCAACCAAGCGAACCAAAATACATGAACTGCAACCGCCCGCCCCGCAGAGTGTCAACGGGCCGCGGCAAATCTGCCGCCACAGGCCGCTTTGTATTGCAATATAAAGTGCAACGCATACATGACGCAGAAGCCCGCAACCAGAAATACTATCGAATACAGAAGCGAGTTGAAGTAATAGAACCCTGCATATATACCGCCCGCCACCACTATCAGCCGGGTGACTTGCCATATCAAATCGATACGATACATTTTCGTCAACAGCACGGTGTAGCTCAACGGAGAAACCACCGTCTGGAAGAACACCAGGAAGCCCAGAACCGCGGCGATTCTCCCGGCTTCTACCCAGGCCTCCCCAAAGACGATGGGGAACATCATGGGAGAGGCAATTATAGCGACCACCGCCGGCACGGCGCCAAGCAGGGCAAGCTTTTTCGCGGTCTTCAGAAAGATGGACCGGCAGTTGCCATCCCGGTTGAAGCTCGACGCGGCCTCCTGCCGATACACCTCGCCGATGGACGCCGCGATGAACGCGCACGGCATGAGCAGCACACGTTCCGCCAGGGAATACAGGCCTGCGGCGTGGGAGTCGTACAGGAAAGCCAGCAAAAGAATAGGAGCCTGTCCCGATATGACGTTGGCAAGCTGGCCAACGATCATGAACCTGGGAAAATCCTTGTAGCGCTTTGCAACCGCTGCCACCCGCTTGAAACTCGCGGTCCGCCAAAATGCCCGGAATTCATTCGCGTACTCTTTCAGCAGTTTCAGCATCATGCACGCCGCCCCGAAGGCATGCCCGATAACAAGGCCAAAGCCTGTCAGCGAAAAGGCGCCCAAACCGACCTGCCCCGAACACAGCGTCAGCGCCTGTATGACTCTGGCCTGGGATATGCCTTTGTATTTCTTGCGCCGCGTGCCCCATGACGTCAATATCTGATTGGCGGTGGTCAGAAAGATCCCGAGCGTCAGCATCGGAAAAAATACAAACAAGGGCAAATGACCGGTGATCAATTCGGGGTAGAAAATCGACACCGCCCCGGAAGCGGCGATAAACACCACGCTGAAACCGATCGTCAAGCCGAACGCGACCAGCAGCAGATAATAGGCGTAGCGATCGGTCGGAGCCATCACGATGGTCAATTCGAAACGGCATGACGCGACCACCGACGCTATCGCCGCCAACGATGCGTACAGCGCCAGATAGCCGAACTGCTCCGGAGTGAAGAACCTGGACAGCAGGGGACTTAATAGAATGGCGATGCCCAGGGCCAGCGAACTGCCGCTCAGTACCGTGAGGACATTCTTCGAAAAGTCACTTCGTATTATTTTCACTGTATCGGGGCGGACTTAGTATCTTGGAGAGCGGAAAAAGCAGGTCCGGGTGGAAAATAGCAATCCGGCAATCGGCGCGGCATCACTGCAGGACGCGTTTCGCCATTTTCGAATAGTCGAGCAATCTGTCGGCAATCTCGAAAGCCTTCTCGGACATGCCCTTGAGCTGGCCCTTGTCCCCTTCGATCAGGAAAAATACCCGCTGCAGGTCCTTGAAATCCCGCACCAGCCAACCGCTACCCTTCACAAAGGGTTCATGGCTCGATACATCATCGACGATGACGGGCCGGCCCGCGCATAGGGCGACCTGCATGGTTGCCGACTGCGTTCCGGGTTGTACGTAGACGTCCACCGCGCACAGCAGGCCGCTCAGTTCCTCGGCGGTTTTCCAACCCAGAAAGGTGATTCTTGCATCCGCGGCGATGAGCTGATTCACCTCTGCCGCCAACGCTTCGGAAATCGCGCCGACGATGATGAACTTCAGCTTCGGGTCGCGGGTATTGGAGAACGCCTTGAGGCTGTCGACGAGCTTCTTCTTTTTCCAGTCAAACTTGCCGGACTGGATAAAAACCACCTCGTCGCTCTTGAAACCGTATTCCTCGCGAACGCGAGACCGGATTTCGGAATACCTAGGTTCCCGCACCACCTCGCCACCCAGCGGATAGAACTCCATCCTGTCCCGGGGAATGCCATATTGCTTATGGCAAAAATCCATGGTTTCCAAGGATATGCACAGGACCTTCCTGATGTACGGCAGGCAGGCCTGAATGATGCGCTTGTAATACTGGCCATGCAGCACATGCTTAGACACGAACGTCCGGGCGCTGTTGTAGGCATCCTCGTGACTATCCGCGTAGAAGACCACCCCGGGATTTTTCTTCACGTATTTCGTGACCGTAAGCAATTCCCACCCGCAGAGACCATGGAAGAGTATGGCGTCGGGCTTGATCTGTTCGAGCCGTTCATAGATGCCAGGATGAACCCGCAGCTTTCTCTTCACCGCCGCGGGGAATGGGCCGGAATAGGGCAGCCTTATTACCTTTGCGCCCTCCTGGCCCATATATTCCGATGGCTCGGCGTAGCCAAGGTCCATGTTGTTCACGAAGGTCTCTGTCGAGGCGATCACAGTGACATCATGGCCAGCTTCGACATGCTGCCGTATCAACTCATTTTCTTGATATCGATAGCCGTCAATATAAAAACAGGAGACACAGAAGTGAACGATCTTCACAGGAGCCCTTTGCTCTTCAAAAGCTGATCGGGATCAACAAACAGGGGAGCCATTGCCGCCACCTCGTCATCGGGCAGGTTCCACCACTGCAGCCGCAGAAACGCCGAGATCATCTCGTCGGAAAACCTGTACCGGATCAAGCGCGCCGGATTCCCGGCGACGATCGAATAAGGGGCAACATCCTTCGTCACGACGCTACCCATGCCTATCACCGCGCCGTCGCCAATGGTCACACCGCCTTTGATAAGAACGCGATCACCGATCCAGACATCGTTTCCGATGCGCGTTCGCGGGTCCCAACTATATACATGCCGCGACAGCTTGGTTTTCACGCTGTCCTTGTGCGATAAAAACACCGGGCTCGTGGAGGCATATTCGATGGGGTGGCGCGCGCCGCCCACGATCACGCTGTTGGCGATGGAGCAGAATGCCCCCACCTCTGAATTGACGAAAGTGCAATCGTAACCACAGAACGAATGGCGGTCGAAGTTGGACCGCACCACAACGCAACCAGATTCAACCTTGGAAGTTTTATGTATGCTCGACGCCTGTATGGCCGAACCGCGCAGCTTGCGAAGAACCTTGGCGTAAATATAGGAAAACGATCTCATGGAACCTTCTGAACAAGCCGCTCACAAAGCAGGCATCGAATACTGGAACGTAGGCCCCAGCCGGGCGCTTGAAACTTCAATCAAAAAAGCATTCGCCGAAACGAATGCTGGACGGTTTTCCCGGAGTCCGACGAGGCTATCGCCCACAGGGCATACGAATACTGGTTGCCGCCGCTTCGCGGCGCATCAGGGAACGAGAATAATTCGCAACCAATTGCGCAACCAATTGCGCGCCCCAATGCGCGCCCTAATATCGTCCGAAAGCATGACGCCGCGAGTCCACGACCAGCACTAAAAGGGACATGAAAAAGATTCATATCGGGTTATGCGGTTGCGCTCGCCATTCAGCCCTCGGGTCTGGCACAAGTTGACCGGGTATAGTATAGTCTTTCCGATAACTACGCGTTGCGTGCATCGACGGCTAGCACCGTACACGCCTCCCCTTTCCCGACCGCGCTCCTTCTTGCAACTTCTCTCTATGGCCGTCAAATCGAAGGACGCCAGCCTGCCGCAAGCGCCGCAGCAATGCCGCACCCGGTGTGTGCATGGGAAGAGTCGCCGCGCCGGGCGCCCGCATGTCGCGTGCCGCGCCACCCCGAATTGCCCGCTTTCCCTGCGGCGCCTTCGTCATCCAGGCGCCCGCTGGCGCAGCGCCCGCGCATCGTTCCCAGGCCCCGGCCGGGCGGTCGCAGCAGGCCCCGTGCGGGTACACATGCTTCCAGATGGTTTCAGTTAGAAAGGCACGGATTAACCATCCCTATCTTATCTTTGTCCACGGCTCCTCACCTTACCGCTAGACACCCAACCCATGAAGAATTTTGCCCTTATCGGCGCCGCTGGCTATATTGCTCCGCGCCACATGATCGCCATCAAGGAAACCGGTAATGACCTGGTCGCCGCATTGGATCCCAACGACTCCGTAGGCATCATCGACAGTCATTTTCCGAACGCCGATTTCTTTACTGAATTCGAACGGTTCGACCGGCACCTGGACAAGCTGCATCGTGCGGGCGACGCCAAACGCGTGGACTATGTGGCGATCTGCTCGCCAAACTATCTGCATGATTCGCATATGCGCTTCGCACTGCGCTCGGGTGCCGACGCCATTTGCGAAAAGCCCCTGGTGTTGAATCCCTGGAATATCGACGGCCTGCAAGAAATCGAACGCGACACCGGTCGCAAGGTCAACACGATTCTCCAGCTTCGCGTTCATCCCGCAATCGTTGCCTTGCGCGAGAAAGTGCAAAGTGGCAAGAAAGAAACCAAGCACGAAGTCGACCTTACCTATATCACGTCGCGCGGCCACTGGTATCTGCAATCCTGGAAAGGCGACCAGAGAAAGTCCGGCGGCATCGCCACGAATATCGGCGTGCATTTCTTCGACATGCTGCATTTTATTTTCGGCGCGTTGCAAGGCAATGTCGTGCATAAATCGGACGACACGAAGGCCGCCGGTTATCTGGAGTATGAACACGCTCGCGTGCGCTGGTTCCTGTCGGTCGACGTCGAAGACGTACCCAAGGCCCAGCGCGAAGCAGGCCAGCGCACGTTCCGTTCGATCACCGTCGACGGCGAAGAGATCGAGTTTTCCGGTGGCTTCACCGACCTGCATACGCGCAGCTACCAGGAAATCCTGGCCGGCCGTGGTTTCGGTCTGGAAGAAAACCGCGTAGCCATCAGCACCGTCGCGGCCATTCGGCAGGCAACCATCGCGCCGCTGGACGGCGATTACCACCCCTTCCTCAAGCCATGAGCCATTATCAGCACCCCAGCGCCATCGTGGACGATGGCGCTCAAATTGGGGACGGCTCGCGCGTCTGGCATTTCGTGCACGTCTGCGGCGGCGCACGTATCGGACGTCAGGTGTCACTGGGCCAGAATGTCTTCGTGGGCAACAAAGTCAGCATTGGCGACAACTGCAAGGTGCAGAACAACGTGTCGGTCTACGACAACGTGACGCTCGAGGAAGGCGTGTTCTGCGGCCCCAGCATGGTCTTCACCAATGTCTACAACCCGCGTTCGCTGATTGAGCGTAAAGACCAGTACCGCGACACGCTGGTGCGGCGCGGGGCCACCCTGGGCGCCAACTGCACGGTGGTGTGCGGCGTGACCGTGGGCGAATACGCCTTCATCGGCGCCGGCGCCGTGGTCAACCGCGACGTTCCCGCCTATGCCCTCATGGTTGGCGTGCCCGCGCGGCAGATCGGCTGGATGAGCGAATTCGGCGAACAGCTTCAGCTGCCCCTCAGCGGCGACGCAGAAACGGCGTGTGAACACACCGGCGCACGATATGTGCTGCGCGACGGCACGCTAACCAAATCGGAAGACCAGAAATGATCGATTTCGTCGACCTCAAAGCCCAGCAGGCTCGCATCAAGGACAAGATCGACGCGGGGATCCAGCGCGTGCTGGCCCATGGCCAGTACATCCTCGGCCCGGAAGTCGCCGAATTGGAAGAAAAGCTCGCAGCCTATGCGGGGGCGAAGTACTGCATCAGTTGCGCCAACGGAACCGACGCGCTGCAGATCGTGCAGATGGCGCTGGGAATCGGCCCCGGCGACGAGGTCATCACCCCCGGGTTCAACTACATTGCAACGGCGGAAACGGTCGCCTTGCTGGGCGCGAAGCCTGTCTACGTCGACGTCGACCCGCGGACCTACAATCTGGATCCAGCCTTGCTGGAGGCGGCGATCACCCCGCGCACCAAGGCCATCATTCCGGTCTCGCTGTACGGACAGTGCGCCGATTTCGACAAGATCAACGCCATCGCTCAGCGCCATGGCATTCCCGTCATCGAAGACGCCGCCCAGAGCTTTGGCGCGTCTTACAAGGGAATGAAGTCCTGCAACCTGAGCGCGATCTCCTGCACGAGCTTCTTTCCCAGCAAGCCTCTGGGCTGCTATGGCGACGGCGGCGCCATTTTCACCAATGACGCCGAATTGGCAAAGATCATCCGCCAGGTGGCGCGCCACGGCCAGGACCGCCGCTACCACCACGTCAGGGTTGGGGTGAACAGCCGGCTGGACACGCTCCAGGCCGCCATTCTGCTGCCCAAGCTGGAATTGCTGGATGAAGAACTTGTCCTGCGCAACGAGGTGGCCGCCTGCTACGCCACCATGCTCGACAAGGCCGGGGTGGCCAGCCCGCCAGTCATCGAGCAGGGCAATGTCAGCGCCTGGGCACAGTACACTGTGCTCGTGCCCAACCGCGCCGCCGTTCAGGAACAGTTGAAGGCCAAGGGCATACCCACCGCCGTCCACTATCCCATTCCCCTGAACAAGCAACCGGCGGTCTTTGACGACACAGTGAACCTGAGCGTCGGAGACAGCCTGGCTGAACAGGTGATGAGCTTGCCGATGCACCCGTACCTGAAGCCAGCGGTCATACAAGACATCGTCGACGGCTTGACGCACGCGATCAACGCCAGCTCCGTCGCGCAGGCCTGAGCCGACAAGCCAGTGCCCGCCGCGATGGCCGGGATGACGGGCTTGCGCCGGACGTCCCGCCTCGCGGCCTGGGGCGCCGGCGCCGAATTCCGGCCGGCCACCCCTGCAAGCGCATCAAATTTAGCCCCCCGCCCCGACGTAAACTGCGAACCTCCGCTACCCGCCGTACTTGAAAGATCATGAGCAAAAGCTACCGTATCTGTACCCGCACCATCATGGATACCAGCGATCCAACCATCGTGTTCGATGAGCGTGGAGAGTCTGACTATTGCGCGAATTTCGACACCCAGATCAAGCCGAACTGGCATACCGATGAGCGCGGCGAAGCGGAACTCATGCGCATGGCCGAGAAGATCAAGGCCCAGGGCAAAGGCAAGGAGTTTGACTGCGTCATCGGCCTGAGCGGCGGCCTCGACAGCTCCTACACGGCCTACATCGCGAAAGAGAAGATGGGTCTGCGTCCTTTGCTCTTTCACGTGGATGCTGGATGGAACACCGATCAAGCGGTCGGCAACGTCGAGAAGCTCGTCGACGGGCTGGGTTTGGACCTGTACACGGAAGTCATCAACTGGGAAGAAATGCGCGACCTGCAGGTCGCCTTCCTGAAGTCGCAGATTCCCGATCAGGATCTGCCGCAAGACGTGGCGTTTTTCTCGGCCCTCTACAAGTTCGCCCGCAAGCACAAGATCAAATACGTGCTGACGGGCGGCAACTATTCGACGGAATGCTGCCGTGAACCCGAAGAGTGGGGTGGCTATCCCGGCATCGACAAGCGCTTGATCACGGGCATCCACAAGCAGTTCGGCAAGCGCCCGCTCAAGACGTTCCCGATTGTCGACATTCTTGTCTACAAGCTTTATTACCGCTACGTGCTGGGCATGCAGGTCTTCAAGCCCCTGAACCTGGTGCCTTTCTTCAAAGAGCAGGCGGAACAGGAACTGGGCGAGCGCTTCGGCTGGCAGCGTTTCCAGCACAAGCACCATGAATCGCGTTTCACCCGGTTCTACGAGGATTACTGGATGCCTCGCAAGTTTGGGTACGAGAAGCGGCGCGCCCACTTCTCCAGCCTGATCCTGACCGGGCAGATGACGCGCGAAATGGCGCTGGACCGTATTTCGCGCCCGGAACTGGATGAGCACACCACTCGCCAGGAATTCCGCTATGTCGCGCACAAGCTGGATCTGACCGAAGAAGAACTGCAGCAGATCTTCGAAGGCGAAAACAAGACCTATCACGACTACCCCAACAAGAAGTTCATCATTGGACTCGGGGCAACGGTGATGCAGAAGCTCGGCCTGGAACGGAGACTGTTCCGGTGATCACTATCATTGACTACGGCCTGGGCAATGTCCTCGCATTCGCGAACATGTATCGCCGCATGGCGGTGCCTGTCTCCATTGCCCGGACCGCGGACGACGTCGCCGCCGCGACCAAGCTGATCCTGCCCGGCGTGGGCGCATTCGATTACGCCATGGGACTGTTCCGGGATTCCGGCATGTACGACACCGCGGTCCAACGCGTGACGCAGGACGGCGTACCCGTGCTTGGCATTTGCGTCGGCATGCAGATGATGGCCGCTGCAAGTGAAGAAGGCACCGTCCCCGGCCTGAACTGGGTTCCTGGCATGGTGCGCAAGATCGATGCTTCGAAGCTTGCCCAACGCACCCATCTTCCCCACATGGGATGGAACGACGTCAATCCAACCAAAGCGTCGCCGCTTTTTGCCGGGCTGGAAAAGGACGCGCGCTTCTATTTTCTGCATTCGTACTATTTTGAATGCAAGGATGAAAATGACATGCTGGCGAGCGCCGAGTACGGACCGCGCTTTGCCTGCTCGGTCCACCACGACAATGTATATGGCGTTCAGTTTCATCCCGAAAAAAGCCATGAGTACGGCGCGCGGCTCCTGAGAAACTTTGCGGATATCTAAACGTGCTACGCCCCAGAATCATTCCCTGCCTGCTGGTCCGTGACAAGGGTCTCGTCAAGACCGTCAAGTTTTCATCCGAAAAGTACGTCGGCGATCCCATCAACGCCGTGCGCATCTTCAATGAAAAGGAGGTCGACGAGCTCATCGTCGTCGACATCGACGCGACCGTCAAAGGCCACGGTCCGGACCTGAAGATGATCGAACGCCTTGCCGCTGAATGCCGGATGCCTTTTTGCTATGGCGGCGGCGTGAAGACCGTTGAGCAGGCGCGCACCATCATCGGTCTCGGCGTCGAAAAGGTGGCGATCAGCTCGGCATTGGTCGAGGACCCCGCGCTCGCGGCCCGGATCGCCGAAAAGATCGGCAGCCAGAGCATCGTAGGGGTGCTGGACATCAAGAAAAAGCGCTTTGGCTCCAAGTACGAAGTGTGGACCCACAATGCCAGCAAGAATACGCATCTGAACCCGATCGACTTTGCCGTGGAGCTTGAGCGTCAGGGCGTAGGCGAGATCATCCTCAACTCGATCGATAACGACGGCGTGATGAAAGGCTACGACCTGGACATCGCCGAACAGATTCGCAACGTCACGACGGTGCCGTTGTCGGTGCTGGGTGGCGCCGGGTCGATCGCCGACATCGGTTCGCTGATCAATAAATTTGGAATCATCGGCGCGGGCGCCGGCAGCCTGTTCGTTTTCAAGGGCCCCTACAAGGCCGTGCTGATCAATTATCCGTCGCTGCAGGATCGCGAAGCGCTTGTACGCGCAAGCGGGCTTACCCGCTGACGGTTCGTTGCCACCCCCATACTTACAGATATCGAAAATGTTGAAACCCGACGCAAAACTCTTGATTACCGGTGGCACGGGATCCTTCGGCAATGCCGTCCTCAAACGCTTTCTGCAGACGGACATCGGTGAGATCCGGATCTTCAGCCGCGACGAAAAAAAGCAGGACGACATGCGCAAGCGGTATGCGCATCCCAAGCTGAAGTTCTACATCGGCGATGTCCGGAATAGCCAAAGCCTCCTGAACGCGACACGCGGCGTAGACTATATTTTTCACGCCGCGGCACTCAAGCAGGTGCCCTCCTGCGAGTTTCATCCCATGGAGGCCGTCTACACCAACATCCTCGGAACCGAGAATGTCCTGGAATCCGCCATTCAGAACAAGGTCCGCAAGGTTGTCTGCCTGAGCACCGACAAGGCGGTATATCCCATCAACGCCATGGGAATTTCCAAGGCCATGATGGAAAAAGTCATGGTGGCCAAATCGCGGAATCTGGACGCCACCGATACGGTCATTTGCGGCACGCGCTACGGCAACGTGATGGCGTCGCGCGGATCCGTCATCCCGCTGTTCATCGAGCAGATGAACGCGGGGATCCCCATGTCGATCACCGATCCCGACATGACCCGATTCATGATGACACTGTCGGACGCCGTCGACCTGGTGCTGTATGCGTTCGAGCACGGCAACAACGGCGACCTGTTCGTGCAGAAGGCGCCCGCCGCCACGGTGCAGACCCTGGCCCAGACCCTGGCGCGCATGATGGGACGACCGGATCATCCGATCAACATCATCGGCACCCGGCACGGTGAAAAGCTGTATGAAGTCCTGCTGAGCCGCGAAGAAATGGCCAGTGCCGAGGACATGGGCGACTACTACCGTATTCCGCCAGATCTCCGCGATCTGAACTATGCGAAATTCGTGGAACAGGGCGAAGAGAAGATCTCTCGCAGCGAAGACTACAACTCGCACAACACCCATCGTCTCGATACGCAGGGCATGGAAGCGCTGTTGCTGAAGCTCGAATTCATGCGCGCCATCCAACGCGGCGAGCGCGTGACGCCGGAAGAATGAGCCATGAAAGTCCTCATCACCGGAAGCAACGGCTTCATTGCGCAGAACCTGATCGCCACCCTGAATGAGCGCAAGGACGTCGAGGTCTTGCGCTTTACCCGTGACGACGACCCTTCCCTGCTGGACACGCTGGCCGGGCAGGCGGATTTCGTCTTCCATCTGGCCGGCGTCAACCGGCCCAAGGATCCCGCCGATTTCCGTAGCGGCAACACGGGCCTCACACAGCAGCTTTGCGCCAGCATCGAGCGCAGCGGCCGGCGCACGCCCGTCCTCTACACATCGTCGACGCAAGCCAGCCAGGACAACCCGTACGGCCAAAGCAAACGCGAGGCCGAAGATGCCCTGCTGCGGCTGACGCAGCAGCACGGCTCGCCGGTCTATCTGTTCCGCCTGCCCAACGTCTTCGGCAAGTGGGCCCGCCCCAACTACAACTCCGCCGTGGCGACGTTCTGCCATAACATCACGCGCGGCTTGCCCATACAGATCAATGACCCGGCTGCCGAGGTCACCTTGGTCTACGTGGACGACGTCGTCGCCCGCTTCATTGCGCTCATGGACGGAGAGGCCGCCACGCCGGAAAGCTGCCAGGTCCAGCCGCAATACCGGATTTCCGTCGGCGCGCTGGCGCGGCTGCTCGAGGACTTCCGCGACAGCCGGGGCACGCTGATCACCGCTCCTGTCGGAACCGGCTTGACGCGCGCCCTTTACGCGACCTACGTCAGCTATCTCCCCCCCGACCTGTTCTCTTATCAGGTCCCGAAGTACGAAGATCCGCGCGGCGTCTTCGTCGAAATGCTCAAGACGCCGGACAGCGGGCAGTTCTCTTTCTTCACGGCGCACCCGGGCATCACCCGTGGCGGCCACTATCACCATTCCAAGACCGAAAAATTCCTGGTCATCAAGGGCCAGGCAAGATTTCGGTTTCGGCACATCCTGACGGGTGAATACCACGAGCGCGATACCGACGGCCAAACGCCGGAGATCGTGGAAACGGTGCCCGGCTGGACTCACGACATCACGAACATCGGCGAAGACGAAATGGTCGTCATGCTCTGGGCCAACGAGATTTTCGATCGAGCCCATCCTGACACTTACGCACGCCCCCTCTGAAAATGAAAAAACTCAAAGTCGCTACCGTCGTCGGCACCCGGCCGGAAATCATCAGGCTGTCCCGCGTTCTGGCCAGCCTGGACCGCCATTGCGATCACGTATTGGTGCACACCGGCCAAAACTACGACTATGAGCTCAACGAAATCTTCTTCCAGGATCTGAACATCCGTAAGCCGGATCATTTCCTGAACGCCGCTGGCGCAAGCGGCGCCGAGACGATCGGCAAGGTCATCATCGCCACGGATCAGGTATTGGCTGAAATCAAGCCCGATGCCCTGTTGGTGCTGGGCGACACGAATAGCTGCATGGCTGTCCTGTCGGCCAAACGCCGCAAGATTCCGACTTTTCACATGGAAGCCGGCAACCGTTGCTTCGACCAGCGCGTGCCCGAAGAGATCAATCGGCGCATCGTTGACCACACGGCGGATATCAATCTCACGTACAGCGACATCGCTCGCGAATACCTGCTGCGCGAGGGGCTGCCGGCCGACAGGATCATCAAGACCGGAAGCCCCATGTTCGAGGTGCTTGGCCATTACCGGGCGGGCATCGATTCGTCCGACGTGGTCGAACGCCTGGGCCTGACTCCTGGCCAGTTCTTCGTGGTCAGCGCGCACCGTGAAGAAAACGTGGATTCGGACCGTAACTTCGCCAAGCTGGTGAATCTTCTGAATACGGTCGCGGCAACCTACAACCTGCCCGTGATCGTTTCCACGCATCCTCGCACCCAGAAGCGCGTGGATGCATGCGGCATCGAATTCCACGCCAACGTCCGGCTGCTCAAGCCGCTGGGGTTCAAGGATTACAACAAGCTTCAGATTTCTGCCCGGGCAGTCCTGTCCGACAGCGGCACGATCACCGAAGAATCGTCCATTCTGAACTTCCCCGCGCTCAACATCCGCGAAGCCCACGAGAGACCCGAAGGCATGGAAGAGGCCGCCGTGATGATGGTGGGCCTCGAGACGGAGCGCGCATTGCAGGCGCTCGCCCTGCTTGAGCATCAGGCGCGCGATCCCCAGCGGGATTTCCGCTTGGTCGCCGACTACACCATGCCCAACGTGGCCGAAAAGGTCGTGCGCATCATTCATAGCTATACCGACTACGTCAATCGCGTTGTGTGGAAAACGACGAATTGAAGATCGCGCTCGTTACCCAGTACTTCTGGCCCGAGTCGTTTTCGATCAATGACCTGGTCGAATCGCTGGTAGCCCAGGGGCATACCGTGGAAGTCTTCACGGGCAAGCCCAATTATCCGGAAGGGAATATCTTTCCGGGCTATCAGGCCGAGGGGGCATCCGAAGACCTTTTCGCGGGCACCGTTCCCGTACACCGGGCTCCGCTACGCCCGCGCGGCCCGGGCGGCGCGTCCAATCTGGTCCGGAATTATTTGTCGTTCGTCTGGAACGGCCTGCGTCATTTCCCTCGCCAAGCGAAAGGAAAGTCGTTCGACGTTATTTTTGTTTTCTCGCTGTCGCCCATCACCGCCGCGATTCCCGCCATATATTTGAAATGGCGCTTGCGTAAACCCATGGCGATGTGGGTGCTGGATCTGTGGCCGGAAAGCCTCAGCGCGACGGGCTTCATCAAGAATAAATTCATCCTGGCGGGCATCGGGCTGATGGTCCGCGCGATATACGCGTCGGCCGGCTTGATCATGGTACAGTCGCGGCCCTTCATCGATGCCGTTGCGCGTTACGCAAACCGCAACAAGCTCGTTTATTACCCCAACTGTTCGCGCGACATGCCCCTGGCGTTGCCAGCCGAAACCCAGGTGCCCCGCGCCCTGCTTGATGAGCTAGAGGCAAAGTTCTGCGTCCTCTTCGCAGGCAATCTGGGCACGGCACAGGCGGTCGAAACGCTGATGGCCGCCGCTGGGCAGCTCAAGCACCTGCCTGACGTACGGCTTGTGCTGGTTGGCAGCGGCAGCATGTCGGGTTGGCTGGCGGAAGAAAAGCAGCGCCTCGGCCTGGATAACGTGATTCTTGCCGGCCGCTACCCGGCAAATGAAATGCCGCAGTTCCTGAGCCGCGCTCAAGGGCTGATCGTGTCGCTGAAGCGCAGCGAGACATACGCCCAGACCGTTCCGGCCAAAATCCAATCCTATCTGAGCGCTGGCCGCCCGGTCATCGCCTCGATCGACGGCGAAGGCGCCCGCGTTGTCGAGGAGGCGGGCGCGGGCCTCATCTGTCCCGCGGAAGATGCGACGCGGCTCGCGCAATGCATCGAACAGCTTCATGACATGCCGCCCGAAGCACGCGCCTCCATGGGCGCAAAGGGTCGGGCCTACTTCCTGGAGCACTTCGAGTTGAACAAGCAGGCCGAACGCCTGGCGGAGCTGCTGCAACAATTGATCGACCGAAGCAGACGCTGAGCCGGGCCGTTGGGGCGCGCCAGGCGCCCGGCAAGACACAGGCCCTTATGACCCGGACGGTTATCGTTCCTTAGGCTGAATAGGTCTCCAGTTACTTTTCTGATTAACTTTCGCAATGGATGCTCTGACGTTACCGTGGTGGCTGTTGGCGAGTGCCGCAGTGCTGGCTTGGATTCTCACTGCGGCATTGCGCCGCTATGCCCTTGCCCACAATGTGATCGACGTGCCCAACGCACGCAGTTCGCATAAATCGCCCACCCCCCGCGGCGGTGGAATCGCATTCGTGATCAGCTACCTGCTCGGTATCCTGGCATTGCTGTTCATCGGAAGCATCGGGCCCTCCGAAGCGCTGGCGCTTGCGGGCGCGGGCGCGTGGATCGCGTTGATCGGATTCCTTGATGACCACGGCCATATCCAGGCGCGCTGGAGACTGTTGGCCCACTTCATTGGCGCCGCCTGGGCGCTTTACTGGATCGGCGGCGTGCCTCCCATCGCCGTGTTCGGCTTCGAATTGGGCAGCGGCTGGGTGCTTGCCATTCTTGGGGCCTTGTATTTGGTATGGCTGCTGAATCTGTACAACTTCATGGATGGCATCGACGGCATCGCCAGCATCGAGGCCATTTGCGTCGCTGTGGGCGGCTGTATTCTCTACGCGATCGCGGGTCAGCCCATGGCGGGTGCGTCCAGCGCCATGCTGGCGGCCACGGTGGCGGGCTTTCTGGTCTGGAATTTCCCGCCGGCAAAAATATTCATGGGAGATGGCGGCAGCGGTTTTCTGGGGATCACGCTGGGTGCGCTGTCGCTCCAGGCTGGCTGGCATTCTCCCGCAATGCTTTGGGCCTGGCTGATCCTGTTGGGTGTCTTTATCGTCGATGCCACGCTGACCCTGCTGCGCAGGCTGGGCCGTGGTGAAAAGGTCTACGAAGCGCATCGAACTCACGCGTACCAGTACGCCAGCCGCCGCTGCGGCAGCCATCGCCGAGTCACGTTGAGCGTGCTGGCGGTCAATCTGCTGTGGCTGCTACCCGTTGCAATCGCGGTCTCGACCGGCTTCGTGGACGGGCTGGTGGGCTTGCTTTGCGCCTACCTTCCCCTTGTCGCGGGGGCCCTCTGGCTCAAAGCGGGATCGCCGGAGCCCGCTGGGGGCTAAACATTTCGTAGCCCGGATCCGGGCCATTCATAATTAGAATCCCGTCTGCGCGCTCAATCCCGCTAGACTATGGCATGCATATGAAAACTAAGGGTATTTTGCTCATCGTGGGCTCTGGCGGACATGGCAGGGCCGTCGCCGAGGCCGCGGCCATGACCAAAGAATGGGCCGATATCGTATTCGTCGACGACGCCTTCCCGGCCCAGCAACAATCCGGCGGTTGGCAAGTCGTTGGCTCGACCGCGCAACTGGCCGAGCTGGCGGGAAACTGCGGCGCCGCGATCGTGGCCATCGGCAATCAGGCGGTTCGCCAACGACTGCTCGACACCCTCGCGCAGGCCGGAATCCCGCTTGCCACGATCGTTCACCCCCGGGCTTGGGTGAGCGACCACGCCACCGTTGGAGAGGGAACCGCTATCATGGCTGGTGCCGTGGTGGGCGCTCACGCGCGGACGGGCCGAGGCGTGATCGTCAATGCCAATGCGACGGCCGACCACGACGTGGTGCTCGGTGATTTCGCGCACCTGGGTGTAGGCGTGCAACTGGCCGGCGGCGTCGTCGTGGAAGACCGCGCCTGGCTGCAGGCGGGTTCCTGCGCCGGTTACCGGGTCCGGGTCGAAGCGGATGCGGTTTTACCTCCGGGCTCTCGCCTTATCGCGGATTGATTTCAAACTATTAGAAGCAATGATCATCCCAACCCATTTCCGAACCGCCCTGGTTTTCCTGTTCGATATCGCCGCGATCATCATCGCGTGGCTTGGCGCGTTCCTGATTCGATTCAACTTCGAGTGGCCCTACGGCTGGGAACGGCCCATCGGCAGGGCGCTGGTGGTGCTGCTCCTGGTGCAGATCGTCGCCTGCCGCTGGGCAGGCCTGTATCGCGGCATGTGGATATTCGCCAGCCTGCCTGACTTGAAGCGGGTGCTGAATGTCGTGATCGTATCGACGATCGCGCTGTTGCTCTTCTCGTTCCTCAATCGCGATCAAACGGCGCTGCCGCGTTCCATCCTGGTGCTCTACCCCTTGTTGCTGCTGCTCGTCATGGGCGGCGGCCGGGCTGCGTGGCGCATGTGGAAAGAGCATTGGCTGTATCGTGCCGGCCTTGGCCAGGGCACGCCCGTGGTGGTGGTCGGCGCGGGCACGGCTGGCGCAATGCTGGTGCGGGAACTGGGCCGCAGCTCGGACTGGCATGTGGTCGCCCTCGTCGATGACGACCCAGGCAAGCGTGGCCTGGAAATCTCGGGATGCCGAGTTGCCGGCGATACCGGCAGGCTGCCGGAAATCCTCCACGACTATGGCGCCAAGCACGTCATCCTTGCGATTCCCTCTGCCAGCGGGCCTGCGATTCGGCGTGTGTCCGACATCGCGACGGACGCCGGCGCTTCGCTGTTCACCGTTCCGGGGTTGAGCGAGCTGATGAGCGGCCGCGTTGCGATCAACATGATGCGCCCCGTCAAGATCGAAGATCTGCTTGGCCGCGAATCCGTCCACATCGACAACCTCAACATCCGCGAGATGGTCGCGGGCAAACAGGTTCTGGTGACTGGCGCCGGCGGATCCATTGGCAGCGAGCTCTGCCGGCAGCTCGCGCGCTTCTCGCCCGCCGCCATCGTGCTGGTCGAGGCCAGCGAGTTCGCGCTCTACACCATCGAACAATGGTTCACGGAAAACCAGCCGGATGTGCGCATCGTGCCCCTGGCCGGCGACGTGAAGGACGCCACCCGCGTCGAAGAGATTTTTTCCAAGTGGCATCCTGATCTGGTCTTCCACGCGGCGGCCTATAAGCATGTGCCGCTGATGGAGATCGGCAATGCCTGGCAGGCCGTCCGCAACAACGTCCTCGGCACCTACAATGTGGCGCAATGCGCCGAGCGCTTCGGCGCGCAGCGATTCGTGCTGATTTCAACGGACAAGGCGGTCAATCCCACCAATGTCATGGGCGCCACCAAGCGGATGGCGGAAATGGTCTGTGAAGTCCTGCACCGCCGCGGCGGCAAGACCCGCTTCCAGATGGTCCGCTTTGGCAACGTGCTGGGCAGCACGGGCAGCGTGATACCGAAGTTCCAATCGCAAATCTCGCGCGGCGGGCCGATCACCGTCACCCATCCCGACATTACGCGCTACTTCATGTCCATCCCCGAGGCGGCGCAGCTTGTCCTGCAGGCGGCCGCGATGGGCCGTGGGGGTGAGATCTTCGTGCTGGACATGGGCGAGCCCGTGAAAATCGCCGATCTGGCGCGCAACATGATTCGCCTCTCCGGCTTCCGCGAAGAAGACATTCGCGTCGAATTCACCGGCCTTCGTCCTGGCGAAAAGCTGTACGAAGAGTTGCTGGCCGATTGCGAAGAGACCTTGGAAACACCGCATCCCAAGCTGCGCATCGCCCGTTCGCGGCCCGTACCGGAAGGCTTCTGCGAGGCTGGGATCGGCTGGCTGGAACGGACCGAGCCCGTCTCGGACGAGGAAGTCCGCCAGGTGCTCAAGAGCTGGATGCCGGAGTACGAGCCGACCAAGCACTAACCGCGCGGAACGCCAGCGCGGGCAAGGGGCAGCCTTTAGCTGGCTGCGGCTGGCGCGCGTCCCCGCCGGCCGCATTTGCGTTCAAACCGTCGTCTACTGTCGATAAAAACGAGTGGCAACTTCCGATAAAACCGGAAACCCATGGAAAGACTTTTCACGCCCAAAACAAGGAGATTGATGCTTATCATTGCTTCAGCAACTTCATAAAACTATGACAAGAAGGAGCGGGATCAATGAAATATCGACGCCTTGGCAGAACCGAATTGTCTCTTTCGGAAATGGGGCTAGGATGTTCGGGCTTTTGGGGCGACAAACACTTCTCGGACGAAAAGGCCCAAAGAATCGTCCGCGACGCTTTTGACCAAGGCGTCAATTTTTTCGACACAGGCAGCAATTATTCAAATTTCAACGCCGAGCCGCGCCTGGGTCGAGCCGTCAAGGAAATCTTGCGTTCCAACCCCCGAGACAAGCTCGTCCTGTCCACCAAGGCGGGCAGCCTGTCGGGGTATGCGCCAAGAGTCGAAGACAACGACCTGACCTATTCCGATTTCAGCCCCGAGGCGATACGGAAATCCTGCCTGAAGTCGATTGAAAACCTGAATTGCGGGTATATCGACATCTTCCAACTGCATGGATTTCAGAAGGAAATGCTGAACCCCGAATTATTCGAATGCCTGCTCTCGATGAAGTCCGAGGGGCTGATCCGTTACATCGGAGTCAACACGCATTACCGTGATGACCTGAACGAGATCGCGAAACACCCGGAAATCTTCGACATGGTTCTGACTGACTGCAACTTGCTGCAGCTCGACCGGTTCGAGGATATCGAAAAGATGACGCAAGCCGGGATCGGTGTCGTCGTGGGGACGGTCCTCGCCCAGGGCCATCTGGTCAACCGGAAGGTCGGATCTTTCATGAATGGATCCTTCTTCTGGTATCTGGCGCGCACCCTGATCAAACCCACGACCAAGGATTTTTCGCGCCACTCTTCGGCAATGAGAAAAGTGCTTCGGACAATTCCGGAGATGTCCGGCGCCCAAGCCGCTTTCGCATTCCTGCTGGAGAACCCGAACATTTCCAGTTGCCTGTTCGGCACGACAAGCACCCGGAACCTTCGTGAAGTGATCGAGGCGTCGGGCAAGCAACTGACGCCCGAAAGCAAACAGCGCATCAGGGCGGCATACGCCCAGATGAAGTCCCTGAGCCGCTAGGCCTCTTCAGGCGAACGGCCTCAATCGCATCCATCCAGGGGCAGGCCCGGCGGGATCGGCCGCTCGGGCCCCTGCGCGCCCCGCAGCCCTGCGTAGAGGCCCGGGCGGCTTCCATTCACGGGAGGCCGTCCAGCCTGCGGATTTCCGCTGCAACCCCGGCCAGGTAATCACGGTATTCGCACTTCGGCATCTCATCGAGCAGCGCCTCGAATTGATCCAGCTTCAAGAACCCCCGCACAAGGGCCGCTTCTTCGGGACAACCGATCTTGATCCCCTGCCGCCTTTCGATAGCCTCGATATACGCGGAGGCTTCCTGCAGCGCCGTGCTGGTGCCGGCATCGAGCCAGGCAAAGCCGCGGCTGAGCCGGCGCACCTGCAGTTGTCCCCTGCGCAGGTATTCGAGGTTGACATCGGTAATTTCCAACTCGCCGCGAGGCGATGGTTTGATCGACCGCGCTATGTCCAGGATCTGATTGTCGTAGATATAAATACCGGGAACGGCATAGCCGCTTTTGGGGTGAACCGGCTTCTCCTCGATCGACAGGGCTTTGCCATTTCGGTCAAACTCCACGACGCCGTACCGGGTGGGATCCTTGACGTGATACGCGAAAATCGTCGCGCCGGCCGCGAAGGCATGCATGGCGCGCGGAAAATCGTCTCCGCCGGAGAAGATATTATCGCCCAGCATCAAAACCACGCTATCGGAACCGACAAAGTCATCCGCGATCAGAAAGGCCTGCGCGATACCCTCCGGCCGCGCCTGTTCCCGATACTCGATATTTATGCCCCACTTGGTCCCATCACCCAACAAACTCTGATAGCGGGGAAGATCCTGCGGCGTGGAAATAATGCAGAGATCGCGAATCCCGGAAGCAATCAGGACCGTGATCGGATAGTAGATCATCGGCTTGTCGAAAACCGCCTGAAGTTGTTTGCTCGATATTTTCGTAAGCGGATACAGCCTCGAGCCGCTGCCACCCGCAAGAACAATAGCTTTCATTTTTCAGACATTAGTCGATGTTGCGACGAAGGGACCAGAATTTCGCCAATGAGAAATTCAGCACGACAATAAATGGAATCAATGCGATTTGAACGTAGAACGGATCGAAACCGGTTTCTTCCACGATATAGCGAAGCGCAAGCGCGTTCAAGGCAATCGACAAAAAACCAGAAACTATGTACTTGAACAACCGTGATCGGTGGTCATCGCCGCCTTCAAGCCTGAACACCCAGATGCGGTTGAGACAGTAGGTCAACAGCATGCCAAGCAGTGAAACCGCGACCAGCGCCACTACATAATTCAATTTCAGTACCCGGACGGCACAATAGAACAGCACAAAGGTGAAGAGGAAATTGACTCCGCCCACTATCGTGAATTTAGAAAATTCCAACTTCACGCCGCTCATCGAACCTCCAACGCGTTCGTGGACATCAGAACTTTTCTCTCACCACGTAATTGGGCCGCTTCCGCACTTCCTCGTTTATTCGCCATACGTATTCACCGATGACGCCCAGCATCACCATGATCAAGCCGCCGACCAGCAGAATCGCGATCATGATGGGAGCCCAGCCGTCGAACGGGGTTTCACCGCGGGCCCAACTCACGACGATGCTGAGGCTATACAGCACGCCAAGCAGCGACGTCACCAATCCTGTAAGCGAAATGAATCGGATGGGCAGATAGGAAGCATCCAGGATCGCATCCAGGAAATTCTTCAGCTTCTTCGCAAAATTATATTGGGATTTGCCGATGGTACGTTTCAGCCTCACATAGGGAATGAAGCATGTGCGGTATCCCGTCCAAAGCAGGTCGCCTTGAAAGAACCGATGGCGGACGTCGATGGCGTTGAACGCGTCCATGACTTTCCTGTCCATCAGGACAAAATCAAACCCCCCGGGCGGGATTTGCGGTAGCGCCATTCGGAGCACGCCGTAGGCAAATCGCGAAAATACTTTTGCGGCAAGGGTGTCGGACCGATCCGTTCTGTAGCAGATCACAGTCTCGGCGCCTTCTTGCCATTTCTGCACCATCTGCGGGATCAATTCCACGGGATCCTGCAAATCGGCGGATATGTTTATGACCGCATCGCCGGTGGCTTCCTTGAAGCCCGCAAGCATTGCCGCCATTTGCCCGAAGTTCCGCGTGAACGTAAGGGCGACGATATTTTCATCCTTTTCCTTGAGGCTCAGGATCTCCTGCAGGGATCCGTCGGTGGATCCGTCATCGACAAAGACTATCTCGTAGTCATGATGCGACAGCTCATTCTGGAAAACGGCGTGAATTTTTTTATATGTTTCCGTAAGCGCGTTTTCATTTTGATAAACGGGAATCACGAATGATATTTTCACATCGACCACCCAAACATTAAGATCTGATTAATTATAGATAACTGCACGATCCATCAATCCAATGGCTTGTACAGTGAATATTCATGTCCCGCCTGCACGACCGTCACCGGCGGGTAATAATTCTGCGGAAAGCGCAATCCGGCGCTACCCAATATTTCGGCCACCTGCGTGGACTGCTCAACACTCAGGAGCACAAAGGATTTTTTCAACCGTTCGGGTTCTGCAAACGTCAGCGCCATTTTACTGTAGGAATTTCGACCTTCGCTCCTGCAGCATGGGAAGGCCGGGTGCCCGGGAGATCGCCCTCCCAGGGCATAGACAAGCGCCGGCTGTTCGTCGAACGCAATAATATCCCCACCGGCGACGAACCCCAAGGATTGGGCCGCGGCAGACAACTTCGTCACCAGCTCATGAGTGGCTGGATCGAGCTTCAACACGACAGGGGGATCGCCCACCTGCGTGGCGACTGTCTGTTCGAGCATTGTCCTTGGCTTGATTTGCGCAGGCTGGTAAATGGATCCCTGAATGACATGACTGCACGCATAGGCGCCAATGACCAACGCTGCGAGCGGCAGGACGGCGGGAGCGACGACCTTCGGGTTTGCGTAGTGCATTCCCACCAACAGCATCAGGATCGCGCAAAACCACGGCGCGGCATAAAACAGAATTACGTTATAGATGGGGTTCGACGTGCCGGCAGCACCGGCAAAAGGCATGGCCAGTAGAACCAGAATCACCAGGTAGAGATTTCCCAGGCGAGGGGCTCTCTCCTGGGGGCGCCGGTACACCACCACCCATATGGCGCTCAAGAGCAGCATCCATGCAATTTCAAACCCGAGATACGGCAATGTGCGGCCGCCGACAGGCGCCGCATTGAACCGCTCGGCGGACGCCACCCAAATTCCGCCAACCGCTGAGATCAAAAAGGCAATGGCAAGCGCCCCGATTACCAGCCATTTTGTCGCCAATAAAGCAGCTTGCGGATTTGCGGTCGATGGGCGGCACCACCGGATCAGATAGGCCCCGGCCAGGAGAAAATAACAGGGCAAAAACTCGAAAAATCCGGTGTATAAGAGGACGCCTATCTCTATGGGATACGCAAGCACCTTTTCCGCGGGTGAATGCAATCCCAGCGTCTGGTAGAGCACCCATCCTTCTTGGAACATCCGCCACGCCTGATCCAGCCTCTGGATCAAGAAATGATAAAGGGCGAGCCACGCGCCAAACCCAACCGCTGCGGAAATAAATAATCTGCCTTTCACGCCACGGCTCGGTCCGCGCCACAGGCCAAGAAGAAACACCGCCAAAATAGCGATGATTATCGCAGTTGGGAACTTGAAAAACAGGGTTTCACCGAGCACGACGCCCGCGGCCGCACTGGATAAGTACGCCCGCCCCAGCTTCCACTCATCGGCGCTGAATACCAAGCTGGTCAGCACCAGCCCGGCAAACACATTGACGCTCAATGCTGTCAGCGTGTAGTAGCTGGGTGTCAGATACGACCACTGATAGTGCAGAAGCGTCCCCGCTGCAATAAACATCAAGGAAATCAACCTGATGTAGCGTATACGAGTCGCCTGCTCATAAACCTGGGTAAGGACCTTGTAGAAGCCAAACCACAGTATTGCGGCCGACAGCAGCATCATGACGATCCAGATGCTTCTCAAGGCTGCGAGGTTGTACCCCACCAGTTCAAAAGTGCCACCTACAAATGTGTATATGGCGGAAACGTTCTGCTGCACCTCGCTTGGGTAGCGCGACGCCAGGATATAGATTCCCTCGTCTGCCAGGCCCAAACCGCGATCCGCTTGCCAGAACAACACGATGACGGCCAGCAACAGAATGGCACACAGCAGAATTGCGGCGGGTCCATTTATATTTTTAATTAGTTTCACGCCGCAATTCCTGCTTTTCCTAGTGCGTCGACTTCAGAATATCAATCACCGCGTTCGCACATCAAAAAGACGCTGGCGCTCAAGTCCGGATAAATCTGACCCAACTTGTAGCACCCTTCCAGGTATTCCTTGGACACGATGTCCGTGTTGAGCAGCCTATCCCACTGGAAGTTCGCGAGCGCCTTGAAAAATATGCCCGACCTATGCACGACCTTCAGCCCGGCTGCGGTGGCGTGCTGCTCCAGCGTGTCCAGGGAATAGGTCCGGCGATGCCCGTGCTCGGCTTCTGCCGGGGTAACCGCCGCATTATGCGTGATCAGGCCCATTTTCACGGCGATCTGCCGGGACGGAGCATTTGCGTTCGGGCACACCAGGAAGAATCGCCCATTTTCGGTAAGCCATTCATCATTGATACGCTTGAGTACGCGAACTGGATCGTCCAGATGTTCCAGCACATGCGTCAGTACGATGTTGTCGTAGCGGCGCGGCAGTACGACATCTTCAAACAGCGCGTTGACGTACTCGACCCGGTCGCCCAACTTGCTCTTTGCCGCTTCCACTGCCTCGGAGGACGCTTCCACGCAGGTGATGTCGTCGAAATGTTCAAGGAAGCGCGTGGTGAACTGGCCTTGATAACTGCCCAGTTCCAGCAGGCTGCCCTCACGGTAGAACGGTTCGAATGATCGAATCATGTACGGATGCATGACGTCGAAGTCAAAGCTGTAGGCGTACTTTTCGGCAGCGGAATTATTGGCGTCGTTCATTTCCGCCGTGTAGTCTCTTGATACTGTCATGATGCGATTTTCCTTATGTTTCGTGGGCGGCCAGACACAATCCATTCCGCCCAAACTCAATTCCGTTATGAAGGAGATTAACGCCCCCGGCGCATTCGAATACGTGCGAGGCCGAATCTTCAACTATCCGCCAGCCGCCGCAGATTGCGCGCGCCGGTTTTCAATCCGCCGTAATAATAATCGTTGAATCCAGCCGCATCCATCAGATCAAACACCGTCTGCATATCGTATTCGACACGATGCAGGCTGAAGTCTCCGGCCTCGTAGATCGCGAAAGCCGCGCGCGGATCGCCGTCCCTAGGCTGCCCCACCGATCCCGGATTGCAATAAATCTTGTCGCCAAACCGCTGCACGCTTTGCAGATGGGTATGGCCGGACACGAACACCCGGCCCTGCACCCGTTCGAAGTACTCGGCGCTGGGTTTCAGATACTCGTCTATTGGGTCAGCCCAGCCGCCATGCACCATGCGCACCTCGTCTATGTCGAGTTGCACCGGGAATGTGCGAAGCCATGCAATATTCTCGGGCGTGATCACTTTCCGCTGGTAAACCAGGCAGTCATTCACACTCCGTGAACGCGGGCAGAAGCCGCCGCCGGCCATGTACCAATCGTGATTGCCCATGACGCACGGAATTTGACGCTGGCGCAACATGTCGCAGCATTCGTTGACCTGCGAGTAATAGCCAACCACGTCGCCCGCGCAATAGATGCGATCCACGCCAAGACGATCGATTTCGCTCAAGACCGACTTCAGCGCCTCGAAGTTGCCGTGGATATCAGAGATGAAGGCCGTCTTCATAAAACACTCGCTCGTCTGTATAGCGCACCGCCCGGCCGCGCCGAATCACCGGCTGTGTCGGATTGCGCTTATCTAAGAAATATTCCAGAGCCATCGCACTTTCGTTGTAGCCGAATGCCGTGCGAATAGAGGTGGACGATGAAACCCGAGGATTGATTTCCAGTAGCTTGGGGCCCTCGGCGGTCCGCCGAAACTGAAAATTCGTGGGGCCCTTGGGTCGCAGCAAAGCGCACAGCGCTTGCATGGCCGGAACGAATTCCGCGATATCCGTAACCTCGGCTTTGTCCGTGAAGCCGTCACGCGACAGCTTGCGGCGCAGCCCCATGCCGGCGAAATAGCCGCCGTCTCCGTCGCAGAATGCCGAAACCGTGTATTCCTCTTCGTCAGTCCCCACGATCGGCTGCGCCATCAGGACCGAACCCATTGCGTCACGATATTGGCTGAATTCGGCTTCGGAGGATATCCGGGCGATGCCCTTGGAACCGAAACCCCGGCGCGGCTTCAGCAGGAATGGCTGGCCATATTTTTGAACCAGGGTCGAGTAATCCGCGTCCAGGGAACTGTCGATGACGCACGTCACGCCCGCTTGCGCCAAGCGCTGGTAGAACGCCCATTTGTCCTTGCACAGCGCAATCAACTCGGGCCGATTCAGCAGCGGCAGCGCGCCTGTCGCACGGATCGCCGGCAGATGCTCGACCCAGTGGTACATGTCGATTTCGATTCCTGGAATCAACATATCGATATTGTGACGACGCAGGGTGGCGAGCAACCAGTCCAGATATTCTGGCGCGGAGGTAACGGGGGCCTGTTCGAATATGTCGCAGAACGCCGGAGCGACGGAGTCGTCGTAGATCGAGGTGCCCACCAACAGGCATGGCTGCGCCGACTGCCGCAATGAGCGCAAAATGCCGTAGCCGACGATGCCGCTCGCGCCGGAAACCAGTACTCGCTTCATATCGGCGCTCCGGTGAGACTCAATGGGGCGACAATCTTGCGGTCCAGCATGGGCGCGAGCATTTGCCTGGTGGCGAAGGACAATCCGTTGTTCATGGCCGTTTCTGCAAGGTGCTTATAGGATCAAACCAGCTCATAACCCGTGTGGATTGCGGCGCTGATTTTTTCGGAATCATTGAACATCAGTACGTCGACGATAGACAGCCATGGCACGAATTCCGAATCGAACTGGGCATATTCAAACGAGTTGGCCCTGAGGAAGGCAAGGTCGATACCTTGCGTCTTGAACTCCGCACGGTCGTAGAGCTCCACCCCGCCGATGGCGTTGATATACGTATCCGCGCCGACAGCCTGGCAAAGAGCAATAACCTTATCCTGCGCTTTCAAATCCGCGTCGACCGCTGCATCCGACGATTTCATCAGTTTCGTTCCGATGCCGAGATGCGCACAGGTCTTCGATAACGAATGGTGCAAGAATGAAAATAAATTCGAGTCGTCGAATTTTATTATTTCCTCCAGCAGCGGAAACACCTGCTTGAAGAACGGCGCACGGCGATACGCCCCTTCAAATTGACCGAGCAATTTTCCACGCTTGAATTCCGTCGCCAGTTCGCGCTGGTCGATATGTAGTGCATCGGACCCAGCCTTCAATGGCAGTGAAAACACGGAATCGCTGCCGTTCTGCAACATGCGGTTCCGATTTATCCAGCCTTTTTTGGTGTATTTTATATTATCGTAGACGATAAATAAATCCACTGCCGCAATAAGCTGGTAGTACCCTATGTACGGAAAAAAATAGGGCTGCATGATTCCTAGCTTCATTCGACGCCTCCGAACGAGGCCACCATGGACGCGGCCATCCTGTTCAGTGCGTTGAAATGATTTTGCATATTTCGTCCACCACGCTCAATTCCAGGTCCGGGAAAATGGGAAGGCACAGAACCTGTTCCGCGGCAGCGGTCGCGTGCGGCAGATTTTCGCGGCGGGACGATGGCAAGTCGCGATACATCGAGAATTCGGAAATCAAGGGATAGAAGTACCGCCGAGGATGAATTCCGTTGTCTTTGAGGCGCTGATACAGTTCATCCCGCGTGATGGGGTAGCCGCTGTTCACCAATATCGGGAAATAGGAGTAGTTGGCCTGTTCTTCCCCTGATCCCTGCAGGCAATGTATTCCCGGCACGTGCTTGAGCCGTTCCCGATAGGCGGCGTCGATCCGTTTACGGCTTTCCAGTACCTGCTCGATGTACTGCAATTGCAGCATACCCAATGCCGCATTGAACTCGCTCATCTTCCCGTTGATACCCGGCGCGACAACGCTGGTCTCGCCTGCATGCCCGAAGTTCTTCAATTGATCGATTCGGACCTTGGTCTTGGCATCCGGGCAAATGATCGCGCCGCCTTCGAACGTATTGAAAACCTTGGTGGCGTGGAAACTCAACACGGAAAGATCGCCATGCCGGAGGACGCTTCCCCCGGCGTCCTTCACACCGAAGGCGTGAGCGGCATCGTATATGACCTTGAGATTATAGTTGTCGGCCACTTTTTCAATCGCGGCCACATCGCACGGATGTCCGTAGCAATGGACCGGCATAATGGCGGTCGTTTGCGGGGTGATCGCGGACTCAATCTGTGCGGGATCAAGGTTCAGCGTATTGGGATCGATATCCACAAAAACCGGCTTGATCCCGTTCCACTTCAGGGCATGTGAAGTGGCCACGAAAGAATAGGGTGTGGTGATGACCTCGCCTGTGATGCGCAAAGCCTGCAGCGCAGTTATCAGCGCGATGGTTCCATTCGTGAACAGGCAGATATGCTTGACACCGAAGTATTCGCACAGCGCACTTTCGAGTTGCTGGTGAAAGGGCCCGCCATTCGTGAGGACCTTGCTATCCCATATCTTTCTAAGATAGGGGATAAACTCCTCCAGGGGAGGCAGGGCCGGGCTGGTCACGAATACAGTGTCTTTTTTCATGTATGTCACTCAGTAATCTTCTGGAATCTTCATCTGAAACCGGCATTTCCAGGCAGGATTGGAAAATTTCGGAAGCCATTACAGCCTAGTGCTTTCTTTCGAGCCGGGCGGCGACACAGGCTTGGGTTGCATCGGTTCCGGATCTTATTGGCCGATAGAGTTCCTGGCGGCGAGGAGCGGCATAGTCGCCCGCGCCTGCCGCGGTTTGCCAAGCGGCGGCCAACTCGTAGTCCCGGCCCAGGCTGCCGCCCCAATCGTCCAGCAGCGTGACGGGAATCGCACGCGGCCCGTCGGGCTCCGTCAACAGCCAGGCACTCGCGATCTGTTCGCAAGAAACCCGGCGCAGTCCCCCGCGCGCGACGGCGAGGCTGCCCGGGTAGCCGCCTGCTATCCAGGGGTATCCCAGGCTTTTGGCGCGCAGTATGTATAGGATGCCGGGCGATTGGCCCGTCAGGTCGATTATCGGTGTGTCGGGCTCAAAACCGGCCTGGGCAGCGAGATTTTTTGCATCCCTGATGTATGCGCCATACCCCTCCGAGACCACGACCGATGCGCCCGTCGAACCTATCTCGACAGAACTGGTATTGAGGCGCAGCGCTTGCGTTTGCCGATACGGCCTTTCGGTGCCATTTTGGAGCAAGAGGGCAACAATGACCTGAGTGGCCAAGGCGAGCGGAATCAAGCCCGCCCATCTTGTTCCGCCCTGGGTCACGCACCGGGCGGCAATAACGCCGGCAAGCACCCAGAATATGCTGGCGGAGCTGGCGGCCTGCCAATAGTTGGCATTGGTTCCGAATGCATAAGCATAGGGAAACGCGATCAACGCAATCAACAACCCCAGAAAACGCAAAGGGATTCTCTTTGGTTTCCCCATCAACAGCAGCAGCATCGTCAGCAGAATCGCCGCAAACGCGGGCGCCCACATCATGAGGCCTTGAAACCTTCCCAATCCGAAATTGTTTTGCAGAGAGCCAAAAGCCAAGGCGCAGACAATGACGAACAACGCCGCCGAGAACAGACAGCCGCCAATCTTCAATGAAATCCGTGGGGATGCCGAGAAGGCAGCGGCGACCGCCGCGAAAGCCGTCAACGCCGCGAGGAATCTGGTGTCTGTCTCGTTGAATTCGAAGATATCCAGCCGCAGCAGTTCCTGCAGCGAATATCCCGCTCCCGACATGGAGGAGAATTCAGCAGCGACCTGAAGCCGGTTGATGAAGGCGGCTGGCGACCCATCGATGATCAACGCGCTCAGCAGCAATAGAAGCGTTGCCGTGCCGGCCGAGATTGCGATGAGACGAATCTTGAACTTTCCCAACAACAATACGTACAGAACAAAACAGGGCAGCAGCAAAATGGCCGTGGTGGGTTTCGCCATGAACGCAAGCCAACCGCCAACCCCTATCAGTGCCCATCCCAGCATGCTGGGGCGGGTTACCCTACCCTCGGATAACGAAAAGCCGATAGCCGTGATCAACAGGGCCTGTAACGCCAAGGAGTTGTAGCTGGGCGTTGCCAGCCAGACGCTCAGATATACGAACGAAGCAGTGGCAAAGCTGGCGGAAATTATCAGGACGGGCCAACTGAATCCCTGATCCTTGGGTTCGGTATTCCTGATGACGGAATAGAATAGCCAGGCCGCGAGACCAAAGGTGATTACTACGTTGATCTGCCGCAGCAAGACCAGGTTTTCATTCACCAACAAATAAAGCGGATAATAGATGAATCCAAACTGCGTCGTGGACCAGTCGTACAGGAACGGATTGGATATCCAAACGGCGTAATACCCTTCGTCGGTGAAGTCGAAAGCGTAATTGCTGTACCGGAAGATCCAGCCCAATATCAAAGCCGTGGATATCACGCTGAGAACGAGCAGGCAGAACTCAGGCGCTTTCAAGCGCCCGGTGTCAGCCCCGGTCTTTTCTTCGATAACGGCCTGCATGGCGGAATTCATCGCTTCTGTCGGTTACGCAGCGTAGTGCTGGTCGATCCAGCTCCGGTGATAGGCACCATTGACGATGTCCTCCACCCAGGGGCTATTGGCCAGATACCACTGCACCGTCTTGCGCAGCCCCGTTTCAAACGTCTCCGCGGGCCGCCAGCCCAAATCCCGCTCGATCTTGGACGCGTTGATCGCGTAGCGGCGGTCGTGGCCCGGCCTATCCTTCACGAAGGCGATTTGCTCCTGGTATGAGACGCCGTCGGCCCGCGGCTGCAAAGCATCCAGCAATTCGCAGATTTCCGTGACTACCGTTAAATTCGGCCGCTCGTTCCAGCCGCCGATGTTGTAGGTCTGGCCGACGGTTCCTGCCTCCAGGATCCGACGCAAGCCGCTGCAGTGATCCGCCACGTACAACCAATCGCGCACCTGCTGACCGTCTCCATAGACCGGCAGCGGCTTTCCGGACGACGCGTTGGCGATCACCAGCGGAATCAGCTTCTCCGGAAACTGCAGGGGGCCATAGTTGTTCGAGCAGTTGGAAGTCAACACTGGCATGCCGTACGTATGGTGATACGCCCGCACGAGATGGTCGCTGGCCGCCTTGCTTGCCGAATAGGGGCTGTTGGGCTCATAGCGGCGCGTCTCCGTGAACGCGTCCTCGTCAGCCGACAGCGAGCCGTACACCTCATCCGTCGACACATGCAGGAATCGGAATGCGGCCCGGGCAGCCGAGTCCATCTCGTTCCAATAGGCGCGTACCGACTCCAGCAAGTTGAAGGTGCCGACGATATTGGTCTGGATGAACGCCCCCGGACCTTGAATGGAACGGTCCACGTGGGATTCGGCGGCCAGGTTGATCACCGCCCGCGGCCGATGCCGCTTCAGCAGATCCGCGACCAGGCCGGCGTCGCAAATGTCGCCAACGACAAGTTCATGCCGCTTGTCCTGTTGCAGCGCCTGGAGGCTCTGCGGATTGCCGGCATACGTGAGCTTGTCCAGATTGATGATTGGTTCGTCGCTTTGGGACAGCCAGTCCAGCACGAAATTGGCCCCGATGAAACCGGCGCCTCCGGTAACGAGGATGGTCATAAGAGTTACGCTTGAAAGAACGGCCGATAGTGGGCAACGGATAGGAGGCGATTCTACCCTTCCCGTCGTCTCGCCGTAGGGCTGGTTGCCCATCCGAGATGACCAAGATGGTGTTTTGCGCGGATTGAGTTCACAATAATTTGACAACCAGTCACACGAGGAGACAGCCATGCGCATTGCCGATGCCCAATGGATTCCTTCGACGCAGCACCAGACATGGAATGCGTTGACCGACCCGGGAGTGCTGCAGAAATGCATTCCGGGCTGCGTGGAAGTGGCGATGCGCAGCCCGACTGAGTATGCCGTCACCCTGCGGGCCAAGATCGCTGGAATAGATACTGACTACGAGGGCGAGATCCTGCTTTCGGATGTCAACGCCCCCGACAGCTGCACTCTGGTGTTCGAAGGCAAGGGGCGCGCCGCCTGCCTGGCGATCGGCACTGCCCAGATCAATCTCTCCACCAAGGACGACGGCACGCGCGTGGCCTACACCGTGGCCGGGATGGCGGGCGGAAAGCTGGCCGAGTGCGGCGAGAGCGTGCTCCTGAAGGCCGGCGACAAGATCATCGACAAGTTCTTTACCGCCTTCATCGACCACATGGCGGCGCAGCCCCGCATCGCGCCTCCCCCCCCTCCTCCGGAACCCGAACCCCGCGGCCTTTCCAATTCGCGCTGGTCCTGGATGCTAGTGGTGTTGGTAATCGCGGTTTTCTGGGGATATCACGCGTTTTACAAGTGATAACCCTAGGGTGCCGGTGATATCCTTGGCGGCATGACTCCGCCGCCGCCACCGCCCCAGCCAGCCGCCGATCCCACCCGCTCCCGCCGGGATCTGTTGATGGCCATGGCCGGGGTATCGGCAACCGTGGTGCTCGCCGCGCTGGACTCCACCATCATCAGCACCACCCTGCCGCGCGTGGCCGAGGCGCTCGACGGCATGGCGCTCTATGCGTGGGTGGGAACTGGCTATCTTCTGGCCACCGCGGCTTCCATCCTGATCTTCGGCCGTTTGGGCGACATGTTCGGCCGCAAGCCCCTGATGCTGGTGTCCGTCCTGATCATCGCGCTGGGCTCCATCGCCTGTGGACTGGCGCAGTCCATGACCCAGTTGATCGTGTTCCGTACCTTGCAAGGGGTGGGCGGCGGCATGATGATCGCTACGGCGTTCGCCGCGCCCGCCGACCTTTTCCCCGACGCCAAGCAGCGGGTGAGATGGATGGCGCTCGTGTCGGCGGCATTCGCCATGGCCAGCGGTATCGGCCCGGTCCTGGGCGGCGCCGCCACGCAGGCGCTGGGCTGGCGGGCGGCGTTCTTCATTTCCCCCATCGCCGCCGCCGGCGCGTTTTTCCTGCTGGCGCGCTATTTCCCCCGCATCCGTCCCATCCATGACGGCAGCCGCAAGATCGACTGGGTGGGCGCCATCCTGCTCGTGCTGGCCGTGGGCGCGCCGCTGGCAGCCCTGGAGCTGGCCTTTGCACGGGGCGATCACGCGCATCCCGTGCTGGGCCTGACGCTGGCGGTGGTCGGCGTGGCGGCGATCGCCATCCTGATTCCGACCGAAAGGCGGGTCAAGTCGCCCATCTTTCCGTTGCGCGTGCTGTCCGGCGCGGAATCGCGCCTGTTGAACCTGGCCGCGATGATGGTGGGTGCGGTGATGTTCATCCTGATCTTCTACAGCCCGCTGCTGCTGCAGCAGGTACTGGGCTACACCCCCAGCGAGGCCGGCCTGTTGCTGACGCCGCTGGTCGCCGCGATCTCGGTGGGCAGCATCATCAACGGCCGGCTGTTTCCCAAGCAGACCGAACCCCAGCGGCTGATGGTGTTTGGCGGTGCGCTGCTTGCGGCCGGCTCGCTGATGGTGCTGCTGATTTCGCCTGGCACGTCGGCCTGGTGGATACTCGCCGCCTTCTTCGTCAACGGCTGCGCCCTGGGCTTCCTTCTGCCCAACCTGACGCTTTTCATGCAGATGCTGAGCGAACGCCGCGACGTGGGCGTGGCGTCGGCCCTGGTGCAGACCACGCGCGCGATCGGCAGCGCCCTAGGCACCGCCGTTGTCGGCATCCTGATTTCCCACAGCACGGTACTAAGCGGAGTGCGTACCGGGCTGGTCCTGTGTATTGTCCTGTCCCTGGCCTGCGCGCTGTTGGCGCATCGGGTCAAGATGAAGAATCTGGTCACGAACCGGAAGTAAGACACATACCCGAGACAAGTCATGCGTCAACGCAATTTGCTGGACCTGCTGCTCCTGGCCGCCGTCTGGGGCGGCTCCTTCCTTTTCATGCGCGTAGCGGTCAAGGATTTCGGCCCGATCGCGCTGATCGAACTGCGCGTGGGCCTGGCCGCCCTGTTCCTGTTGCCCGCTGCGATGTGGCGGGGAAAACTGCCGGTGATCGCCCGCCACTGGAAAGCGCTGCTGGTGGTGGGCACGCTGAATGCCGCCGTGCCCTTCCTGCTGTACGCGTATGCCGCCCAGTCGCTGGGCGCCGGCTTCCTGTCGGTGGCCAATGCGGTAACCCCCGTATGGGGGGCGGTGATCGGCTGGTTGTGGTTGAAGGACAAACTGCCCTGGATGCGGTCGCTGGGCCTGCTGATTGGCCTGGTGGGCATCGTTGTGCTGGTATGGGACAAACTGGACTTCCAGGCGGGGGGCACCGGACCGGCTGTGCTGGCCGCGATATCCGCCCCCGTCTTCTACGGCATCGCAGCCAACTGGACCAAGCGTTTCCTGACCGGCGTGGATGCGTTGGCCAGCGCCACCGGCAGCATGATCGCGGCGTCGCTCGTGCTGTTGCCCCTGGCGATTCCAGCCTGGCCCGAGGCGCCTGCCTCGGCCGCGGCGTGGACCTGCACCATCCTGCTTGCCGTGGTCTGCACCGGCGCCGCCTACATCATCTTCTTCCGCCTGATCGCCAATGTCGGGCCTACGGCTGCCGTCAGTGTCACATTCCTCGTGCCGATATTCGGGGTTGTGTGGGGCGCATGGCTGCTGGACGAGACCGTCACGGCGTCCATCGCGGTCGGTGCCGCCATCATCCTGGTCGGGACGGCGTTGGCCTTGGGCCTGTTGAAACCACGCGCCTGAAGCCCGCCCCGTTCAGTATTTGTCCGACGTACCGGTAAGCGCCACCCCGATCCGCAGCAGCGTATAAGACACCGCGTCCACCCAGCGCCGCAGCCAGCCCCGGCGCTGATAGTCCAGCGGCCGGATGAAGCGGCCGCCTTCGCGGATGGCCGTCTCCAGGCGTTCCTGCAGGTCCCACGCAAAGGGCTGGTTATCCACCACGACATTGGCCTCGCGCGCCAGCAGCAGGCTGAACGGATCCAGATTGGACGATCCGACCGTCGCCACGTTGTCGATGACGGCGACCTTGGCATGCAGGTAGCTGGGCATGTACTCGTAGATCTCGATGCCGTCGCGCAGCAACTGGTCATACAGCGAGCGCGTTGCGTGGTACTGCATGCGGTATTCGATCTTGCCCTGCAGCAGCAGGCGCACGCGCACGCCACGCGCCGCGGCCTTGGCCAGCGCGCGGCGAAACTGCCGCCCTGGAAAGAAGTACGCATTGGCGATCAGAATGTCGCGCCGCGCCTGCGAAATGCCATAGAGATACGCGCGCTCGAACGTCTGGCGAAAGCGCAGGTTGTCGCGCAGCACCAGCGCGGCGCGCAGCTCGCCGCAAGGCGCCACCGGCGCATGGCGCGGCTTGAGCAGCCTGATGCGGTTCCAGTCGCGGGGATGCCGTCGCAGGCGCGCCCAGTTCAGGCGGACCCACAACAGCTCCTGGGCATAGGCCGCCTGGGTGACCAATGGCCCTTCCACCTGCACGGCGAAGTCAAACCGGGGCGCGGAGATGCCGTCGGTGGGATCCAGATCGTCGTAGTCATCGATGATGTTGATGCCGCCGATGAAGGCGACCCGGCCATCGACGACCGTGACCTTGCGGTGCAGGCGCCGCAAGCGGCTGCGCGACGGCACGAAGCGCGCGAACCAGCGCGGCTCGGGCCTGAAAACGCGGCATTGCGCGCCCGCGTTGGTCAGCGCCGTGCGAACCTGTTCCACATTCAATGCGCTGCCAAAGCCGTCCAGCACCACCCGCACCTTGACGCCGCGCCTGGCCGCCGCGGCCAGGCATTCCAACACCTGCGCGCCGGTCCGGTCCATCATGAAGATGTAGGTTTCCAGATGCACGCTGACCTGGGCGGCATCGATCGCCGCGCACAGCGCGGGAAAGAAGTCGGCGCCGTTCTGAAGCAAGCGGATATCGTTGCCCAGCGCCCACTCCAACCTATCCTGCTCGGCCTTCACGGGAGTTCCAGCTCGGCCAGCAAAGGAGAGTGGTCGGAAAGCTTGGCCCATTCGCGGCCGCGCAGCACGCGCGCACTGCGCACGGCGAAGCCGCGCTGGTAGATGCGATCCAGGCGAAACCACGGAAAAACGGCGGGAAAGGTGCGTGGCGGCGGCAACAACAGGCGCGAACTGCCGTCCATGCCCAACTGATTGGTGCGCTCCATGACGGACACACCGCTGTTGGGCAGCCCCCGCAGCGCATTGCTCAGCCGCTTGACCGAGTCGCGCAGCCGCGGCAGGTCGCCGCCGTGGCTGCGCGGGGCATGCGAGAAGACTTCATACAGGCCAAGCTGTTGCACGAACATAGGCGCCAAACGGTCGTTCCAGTCGTTGAAGTCACCGGCGATCAGAATGGGTTCGCCGTCCGGCACCATGCTCTTGATGCGCTCGGTCAACGCCAGGATCTGGCGGCTTCGGCTGCCGGCGAACAATCCCAGATGGACCACGAAACAATGCACCGCGCGGTCGCCAAGCTCGACCCGCGCATGCAGCAGGCCCCGTTGCTCCAGGCGATGATCGGAGATATCCAGGTTTTCGTGGTCAAGAATGGGATAACGCGACAGCAGCGCGTTGCCGTGGTCCGTCGCATGGCGGATCGCGTTGCGGCCATAGGCCACATCCAGCCGCAATGCCGCGGCCAGCGATTCATGCTGGGCATCGAGCAGCGATTTCTGCTCGTTGCGGCCCTGGACCTCCTGCAGGAAGACCAGGTCGGGGCGCAGGCCGTACAGGCCCAGGCGAAGTTCATTCAGGGAATCGCGCCGGCCCAGTGCCGAACGGCCCTTATGGATGTTGTAGCTGACGACTCGGATGAGCGACATGGAAGCAATGGCGCCTTTCAAATCTTGCGTACCGCCGGCCGAAACCAAAAAGTCTTCCGGCCAGCACCGCCCTACCGGCGGCGTTAGCCAGATTACTCCATTTCAGCCGGTCATTCCCATATGGGCGGCGCCGCGAGCTACCGGTGCACCTGAAGCGCACCGCAGCGGATCCGGCTCTGCCGGTCCGCCAGCGGGCCCCCTGGAGGGGGGAGCGCCGAAGGCGCTTCGGGGGTGGGTCTTACGCCTTTTCGACGTTACGCAAACGGATGTGCAGTTCGCGCAATTGCTTTTCGTCGACCTCGGACGGCGCTTGCGTCAGCAGATCCTGAGCGCGTTGCGTCTTCGGGAAGGCGATCACGTCGCGAATCGATTCGGCGCCGGTCATCATCGTGACGATGCGGTCCAGGCCGAAAGCGATACCGCCGTGCGGAGGCGCGCCGTACTGCAGCGCGTCCAGCAGGTAGCCGAACTTCTCGCGGGCTTCCTCGGCGCCGATCTTCAGCGCGCGGAACACCTTGCTCTGCACTTCCTCGCGGTGGATACGGACCGAGCCGCCGCCAATTTCCCACCCGTTCAGCACCATGTCGTAGGCCTTGGCGAACGCCTTGCTGGGATCGGTCTCCAGGAAGTCTTCGTGGCCATCCTTCGGGCTGGTGAAGGGGTGGTGGGCGGCGGTGTAGCGGCCGTCTTCCTCGTCGTATTCGAACATCGGGAAGTCAACCACCCACAGCGGCTTCCAGCCGGCCGTGAACAGGCCGGTCTTCTTGCCGAATTCGCTGTGGCCGATCTTCACGCGCAGCGCGCCGATGGCGTCGTTGACGACCTTCTCGCGATCCGCGCCAAAGAAGATGATGTCGCCGTCCTGGGCGCCAGTGCGCTTGACCAGTTCAGCCAATGCGGCATCGTGCAGGTTCTTGACGATGGGCGATTGCAGCCCGTCGCGGCCCTTGGCCACGTCGTTGACCTTGATGTAGGCCAGGCCCTTGGCGCCGTAGATGCCAACGAACTGCGTGTAGGCGTCGATCTCGCTGCGCGACATCTCGGCGCCGCCCGGTACGCGCAAGGCGACCACGCGGCTGCCCGGCGCCGTGGCGGCGGCGGCGAACACCTTGAAGTCCACATCGCGCATGACGTCGGTCATGTCGGTGAATTCCAGCTGCACGCGCAGGTCCGGCTTGTCCGAACCGTAACGGCGCATCGCCTCCGTCCAGGGCATGATGGGGAACGGCGACGGCAGGTCGACGCCCTGCACCACGCTGAACACGTGACGGATCAGGTTCTCGAAGATTTCACGGATTTCGAATTCGTTCAGGAACGAGGTTTCGCAATCGATCTGGGTGAATTCCGGCTGGCGGTCGGCGCGCAGGTCTTCGTCGCGGAAGCACTTGGTGATCTGGTAGTAGCGGTCAAAGCCGGAAACCATCAGCATCTGCTTGAAGAGCTGCGGCGATTGCGGCAACGCGAAGAAGTGGCCGGCGTTCACACGCGAGGGCACCAGGTAGTCGCGCGCGCCTTCGGGCGTGCTCTTGGCCAGCATGGGGGTTTCGATGTCGATGAAGCCCAACTGGTCCAGGAACTTGCGCGTTTCGATGGACACGCGATAGCGCAGCATCAGGTTGCGCTGCATTTGCGGGCGGCGCAGGTCCAGCACGCGGTGCGTCAGGCGGGTGGTTTCCGACAGGTTGTCGTCATCGAGCTGGAACGGCGGCGTGACCGACGCGTTCAGGATTTCGACTTCCTTGCAGAGCACTTCGATCTCGCCCGAGGCCAGCTCGGTGTTCGCCGTGCCCGCCGGACGCTCGCGCACCAGGCCGGTGATGCGGACGCAGAATTCATTGCGCAGGCGCTCGGCGGTGGCGAAGGCGGCGTTGTCGGGATCGAACACGATCTGAGCCAGGCCCGCGCGGTCGCGCAGGTCGATGAAGATGACCCCGCCGTGGTCGCGGCGGCGGTTCACCCAGCCGTACAGGGTGACGGTCTGGCCGAGATGGTCACGGCAAACCTGGCCGGTGTAGCAGGTACGCATGCGGGATGACTCCGTTGTGTGCTTAGTTTGAGCGTAAGGGTTACGAATCGGCGCGCGGCGCGTCTTGCACGCCAGGCGCCGGAGAGAGCGGGGCCGGCCGGTCCGCGGGCGTCGCCGCCAGGGCCGGGGCGACAACGCCCATGGAAACGATGTACTTCAATGCCGCGTCCACGCTCATCTGAAGGTCGATCGCGTCGACGCGAGGCACCATCAGGAAGAAGCCGGACGTGGGGTTCGGCGTCGTCGGCACATACACGCTGATGTGGTCGCCCGGGAGATGGTCGGCCACTTCACCGCTGGGGGTGCCGGTGACAAAAGCAATGGTCCAGGAGCCCGCCCGCGGATACTGCACCAGCACCGCGCGGCGAAACGCCTGTCCGTTCGGCGCAAGCACGGTATCGCTCACCTGCTTGACCGAGTTGTAGATGGATCTCACCAGGGGAATGCGGCCCAGCAGGGTTTCCCACTGGTCCACCATGGTGCGGCCGATCAGGTTGGCCGCGAAGACGCCCGTCAACAGCACCACCACGATGACCAGGACGAAGCGGAAACCGGGAATGTCGATGCCGAACAGCGATTCGGACGACAGGAAGCCGGGCACGAACCCTTCCAGGGTGGCGACCAGCAATCCCAGTACCCACACCGTGATGACCAGGGGAACCCAGATCAGCAGGCCGGTGATGAAGTACTTCTTGATGACGCGCATCCGCATCGCGCGCGCTCTAGGAAGCGGAGCTGCTGGCAGCGGGCGCCGCCGGGGCGGCCGAAGCGGCGGGTGCGGCAGCCGGGGTCGCGGCAGGAGCCGCGGCGGGCGTGGCGCCTTCAGCGGGCGCTGCGGCGCCTGCCGGCGACGCAGCCTGATTGCCGCCATTGCCGTTGCCACGGAAATCCGTGACATACCAGCCGGAGCCCTTGAGCTGGAATCCAGCCGCGGTCACCTGCTTGGAAAACGTGCTTTGGCCGCATTCGGGGCAATCCGAAAGCGGTGCATCGGAAATCTTCTGCAAGACGTCTTTGGCGTGGCCGCAGGCGCTGCATTTGTAAGCATAGATGGGCATCGAGGGCTCCCAGGCGCAAGCCCGGCATATCAAAACCCGCCTGTCGCCGCACGGCAAAATCCGGGACGGCGGCTGGGCAAGGCCGGAAAATACGGGAAAGTCTTGAATTTTAGCGGTTTTTCATGAAGCGTCGTGTCCGGCCCCGCCGGGCCGGCCCGAAGCCGCCGCTCCGGGGCTGGCCCCCCGGCTTGCACGGCCGGTTTCCCTAGACGGGAAGCAGGAACATCACGGCCGCCACCAGCGTCGGCCCCAGGGCGGACAGGAACAGGCGGCCCGAGGAAATGGTGCCATCCGGGAAGTGACTCTTCAGGATGGCGAAACCCGCCGGATTGGGCGCATTGGCGATCACGGTCAGTCCGCCCCCGGTCACGGCTCCCGCCACCAGCATATAGCGCCAGGCCTCGTTGGTTCCTTCCACCAGCGAACCCAGGTAGGTGAGCGCGGCGTTGTCGGTGATGGCCGTGAGCGCGGTAGCGCCCCAGAACAGCACGAAGGGCTCCAGCCCGCCCAGCAAGTCCTGCAACCACCATTTCTGCAGTCCACCCAGAACCACCAGTCCGGCCAGGAAAAAGCCCACCATCAGGCCTTCCTTGATCATCAGGCGGTTCTGGTGGCGCTTATAGGCTTCCGAGAACCCGATGAACATCATCAGCAGGCCCAGGAAGATGGCCGGATGATGCGCCGTCAGCACCACGGCGATCAGGAACGCCAGGTGCACCAGCACGACGATCGCCGGCACGGGGGGACGCTTGTCCGCGCCATCGGGCCCATCCACGCCGCCGCCCGTGCCCACCGCGCGCTCCATCAGCGCCTTGCGGCAGATGAATGTCAGCAGGCCGGCATTCAGGCAGACCGCCACCGCGGCGCGCCAGCCGAAATGCTGCACCATGAAGGTGGAATCCCAGCCGAACGTGGTCGCCACCATCAGCACGGGCGGGGCGGCGTAGGACGTGAGCACCCCGCCGATAGACACGTTCACGAACAGCACGCCCAGGGTCAGGTACTTGAACCCTGCCCGGCCGCTGGTACGGAAGTAGGCGTCCCGCAGCAAGATGGCGGCCAGCGTCATGGCGGCGGGCTCGGTGATGAAGGAGCCACCCAGCGGCACCAGGGCCATCACCACGAAGAAGGTGGACAGTTGGCGCGGCAAGGGCACCACGCGCGCCACGATCCGCACCAGCAGGCCCACCAGTTCCAGGATGGGCCGGCTGGCCGCCACCACCATGATGACAAAGACGAACAGCGGCTCCGTGAAATTGCGCGTGTCCATGTACTCGATGGCTTGCGACGGGCCGGCCAGCGCCGCCATCGTCACGATCAGCGCAAAGGCCCACACGCCGAAGACGGCCTCGACCTCCGAGAACAGATGCCAAAACCCCGCATGCGGTCCGCCACGATGCGCAAGCCGCGCGAAGAACGGAACCGAAAAGGTATGAAGGACCGCCACGGCGAACAGAACGGTGGCGATGACCTCAAGGGTCTGGGGCATGTGAAGGACTTCCGGGAAATGGATTCAAGCGATGCGCGCGCCGCCCGGCAGAGCTTGCCGGACAAGCGTCGCAATATAGCCCAGCGGGCGGCCCCTGTAACGCAGGGTCAACACTGATCCGCCCGCCCTGACTAGGCGATTGGCGCCGGAGGCTCCCCGCCCTGCTGCGCCGCCTTCATCTCCATCAGCAGGCTGTGCAGCATCTCTGTGGACAGCCCGTGCAGCACCAGCCGGTACCCCGCGCGCAAGGTGGACAGCGGCACCAGCGGGTGGCTGTTGTTGACCAGGATCAGGTGCTGCGGCGCACCCAGCAGCTTGGCGGCATAGATGCCGATGGTCTCGTCGAGCTGCAGCGAATTGGCCGCGCGCCAGAAGTCGTTATCAGTCAGCATGAGCTGATACAGCGGCGTGAACAGTTCGATGGCGCTTTGCAGGTCCAGGAAATTAAGCTTGCCCTGCGGCATGTCTTCGAGCTTCAGCGGCGGGTCCTGGATCATCGAAAAATCGACCCGCTGCGGCGCATGCATCTCCACCCCTGCGTCGCGCATCGCCTGGTTCAGGCGGATGACGAAGTTGAACAGGTTCAGGTCGTGCTTGACGAAGAGTTCGTCCTTCAGGTCGTCGATCTCCAGCGGCTCGAGCGGCGTGGTGGTGATCGGCACCGGCGAGTTGGCCGCGATGAAGGCCAGGGCCTGCGCGCCCAGATGGAAGTGCCGCAGGATGAGCCAGTTGGCCTCGGGCGACACGAACCGCTTCAAGCCCCAGGCCAGGATGCGGTGCAACAGCCGGGAATGCGACCAGCGACGCGGCAGGAAGGTCTTGATGACCTGGATCAGGATGATGAAGGCGCGCGCCAGCGGACGCAGGAACGGCAGCAGGTACTGGCGGGATGCGCAGCTGGAATCCGTCAGCCACGCCTTCTTCACCTTGTCCGGCAGGGGCGTGCTGCGATCCAGGTAGAGCGCGAGCCAGGGGCTGGGATCCGCGGGATCGTATTCCTTTGCAAGGAAATCAGGCTCTTTGTTCATGCGGCGTCGCCCTCCATCACGTGATGAAACTGCATCAGATAGAGCGCCGCCGTGCGGCGGGCCGTATCCACGATGCGCTGCTCGGCGCGTCCATCCTCGTCGCAATCCAGCGCCAGCTCCACCGCGGACAGCCACCGCGCCAGGTGATGCTCGTCGTTGTGGCCGTGATATTCCAGGAAACGGAAGGCATCGGGCGGCAGTTTCAGGCTGGCCTTGAGCAGCGGCAGCAGCGCCGGCACGATGCGCTGTCCGGTGCCCTCGATGATATAGATCGCACCCAGCAGGCCTATTGGATCGCGCGTCGCGGCCAGGCCATGCAGATAGGCGTTCAGCGCTTCGCCGCCAGGATTGCGGCGCAAGGCGTCGATGCTATCGACCGCGCCGCCCGCGGTGCGATAGTCCTGGAAGAGAATTTCAAAGTCGTTCTGCTCTTCACCCGCGTGCAGGTCGATCAGCGCCGCCAGCGGCGCGTACTGCTCGGACAACGACGCCGCGCCCTCGCGCATCCATTTGCTGCCCTCGCGGACCTGCGGAATCCAGTTCTCCATCCAGTTCAGGTAATCGGCCGTGGCGAACTGGCGGTTGCGCAAGCGCTTGATCACCGGCGTGCGCCATACGCGCGAGCGGTAGTCGTGCCAGATCGCCGCCAGCTCGGTCAGCAATTGCCCCAGGCCTTGCGGCGCCATGTCGGGGTCGTGCGGCGGCGCGATGGCCTCGGCGTCGCCGCTCAAAGCGTCCTCGCGGGCGGCCGCCACGGGTGCGCCGGCGGGGACCGGCTTCGCATGTACCGCCTCGGCCTCCAGCAGCATGTAGGCGGCCATGAAACGCCCGGATTCAGGGATGTAGCAGAAGATCTGCTCGCCCGGCTTCACTTCGCGCGTTTCCAGGAATTCCGCCAGCATGATCAGGATGGACGCCGCCCCCGTGTTGCCGCGCCACGCCAGGTTGCTGAACCAGCGCTCGCGCGGGATCACCAGACCGGCCTTTTCCATCAGGTCTTCCACTACCGGGATGAACTTCTCGGACGAGTAATGGCAAAGGAAATGATCGACCTGGTCCGGGTCCACCCAGCCATCGCGCACCAGCTTGGCGTATTCATGGATGCCGATATCGAACAGGTGCGGAAGCAGGCGGATGTCCTGGCGCAGCGACAGCGCGCCGTCGGACTCGGCCTCGCTCCAGGACGGGTAGTCCAGATGCCCCTTGCCCCGGTCGGCCGACAGCCCGAGCTGCATGCACACGGGATAGTCGCCGGAAAACGAGCGCTGGTGCACCCATTTCAAGCGCAGGCGCACGCCTTGCGACGCGCCGGGCAATGGCCGTCCGCTATTGCCCAGCAGCACGGCGCCGGCGCCGTCCGACAGCATCCAGCGCAGGAAGTGGGCATCGAAATCGGCGTCATAGCCCCGCGCGGCAAAGCGCGATCGCTTGAACAGGCGCGACGGCAGCTCGCTGGCCACGGCCAGGGCGCTGGCGTGCCCGCCCATCTCCACGCCCTGCGCTGCCACCTGGATGGCCGACACGCCGGCGGCGCAGATGCCATGCACCGACAGCGTCTCCATGGGCTGCGCGGCCAGCTCGCCCTGGATCATGTTCGAAAATCCCGGCATCAACGCATCGCCGCCGGAGGATCCGCTCGTCAGCAGGGAAACGGCCGACAGATCGGTGTCATGGCGCCGCAGGCAGTCGCGGATGGCATGGGCCGCGAGCTGCGCGTTGGAGAACACGGTGGCGCCTTCGGGATCGATCGCGTAGTAGCGGTGCTTGATGCCGTTCTCGGCCAGGATGCGAGTCTTGATCCGGCTGGACATGCGGTTCAGCGGCGCGATGTAGCTGTCCATGGCTTCGTTGGACACGGGCTCGCCCGGCATGAAATAGCCGGCGCTCTCCAGGTAGACACGATGAAACGCAATAGGCATGACGGGTCTCTAGTGGGAGTATGAGGATGCGGCGCTAGCGGACGTGCTCGGGCGCCATGCAGGAACGGCTGCGAAACCGCGGCACGAAAGCGCCCAGCACGAAGACGCGGAACATGTAGGGCACCAACCCGCGTTCGTTCAATGCGGGAAGCACACGGTTCCGGTAATGCTCGCGATGCAGGCGGGTCAGTTCGGACCAGTGCGCGCGCGGATGCTCGTGATGCGCGGTGTGCAGGCCGATGTTGAACAGCAGCGGATTGACCAGGCCTTCGAAATTGCGCGCGTAGTTCAATCCGGCGGCGTGGCGCGGACCGCCGTCCGCATGCGCGTGCTGCAGATAGTTCGTGGCCAGCAGCCAATGCAGGCCATGGAGCTGCGGCACGATGACGAACACCAGCGCCTTCGCCGGGTTCACCGCCATCAGCCCGGCCCACAGGCTCAGCCAGACACCGTACTGCGCCATGCAATAGCGCCACGCGCCGGGCCAGTGGCGGCGCAGCCGGCCCAGCCACGCGAAGAACAGCGGATACAGCACCCAGCCGGCCTGCACCGGATGAACCACGTAGCCCCAAAGGTGGTTGGTATCGCCCCCGAAGCGGTAAGTGCGCGCCACGTCGCGCGCGCCATGCTTGTAGCGGTGGTGATTGGCCACATGCGCCGGATAGAACACAAAGGTGGGATGACCCTGCAGCAGCGTGATCCAGAAATCCGTGGCGCGATTGGTCCAGCGGCCCCGCCACATCCGGATGTGCGTGTGGTTGTGATGGATGACGCCAATGCCCAGCGTCAGGAACAGCATCAGCGCATAGAGCGGCCACCAGAATCCGTGGATCCATTGCCAGGCCGCCAGCGCGGGCAGCGCGGCCAGGTAGGCCAGGCTCTGCCAGTCGCGCCGGTTGCGCAGCGACGGCAGCCCGCGTGGGTTACGCCCGTCCGCCAAGCGGCTCTCGCTGCCGGAAGGCATCCAGTTGGCGTTGCGCCGCCTCGGCCGTCAACCGGGTGCGGAACAGGCGGTCCATGAAGGTGAACTGGAAGCCATAGTTGCCGTTGTAGCAGGCATGGTGCAGGTGGTGCCGGCGGCTGGCGGCGAACCAATGCGCATACGACACCTTGGGAAAGAAGTCGTAATTGGCATGGCCGATGCAATTGAAGAACAGGCTGAACAGCGGCACCGACGCCAGCGACCAGAAGCTGAAGTCGTGCAGCACCATCGGCAGCATGATGACATTGCCCAGCATCAGGGCTTCGATGGGATGAAAGCTGTACGTGGAGAACGGCGTGGTCACGATAGAGCGGTGGTGCGGCAGGTGAAAGCGGCGCAGCGGCCGGGTGTGCAGCAGGCGGTGGTTGACCCAGAAGTGCACGTCGTTCCACGCGACCAGCACCAGGATTTCCACGGTGATTTTCTGCCAGCTCGCATCCGGATCCAGATGCGCCCACCCCAGTTGCAGCAGTCCCCAGGGAAAGATCATGCCCGTGCCGAACAACAGCACGGACAGGCCGGATTGAGCGAATTCGCGGCGCAACTGGCCAGGCGCCAAGGGCCGCGGATCCAGCGGGCGCCCGATGCCCATCGCCGGCAGGATGTGCCGGGTGAGCAGCCAGGTGGCCGCGCCGAAGATCAGATAGATGCCGCCGAAGAACAGCAGCCCCGCCAGCATGACTTGCCAGGCGGACAAGGCTTCAAAAGCTTGGCCCATGAACGTTTTGTTTCACCCCGAGAATGGCCGCATCATAAGCAATCCGTCAGCTTCCCGGTGAGCGAATTACTACCAAATGAATCCGAACACCACAAAGCGCACGGGCCGCGAATCGCTGCGGGTTACTGCCAGGGAAACTGGCGGTTCAGCGTTGCTACCGCCGCGTCCAGGCGCGTGGCGAGCCCCCCGCTTGCCAGCGGCATCGGCAGGCGCAGTTCTTCGGAAAGCAGGCCCTGCCGCGCCAGTTGCGCCTTCACCGGTCCGGGATTGGGTTCCGCGAAGGCCAGGTGTATCACCGGCGCCAGCGCGTGGAACAGCGTCCTGGCCAGTGCCAGGTCCTGCGCCAGCACGGCGCGATGCATCGCCACGAACAGGTCGGGCCGGATATGCGCGGCTGCGGCGATCATGCCGGTGCCTCCCAGGCAAAGCACGGACAGCGATTGCAGGTCTTCGCCAGCCAGCACGTCCATTGCCCCGTCGGTGATCAGCGCCAGCGTCTTTTCCAGCGACCCGCCACAGTCCTTGATCGCGGCGATGTTCGGATGCGTGGCCAGCGCCAGCAAAGTCGCCGTGTCCAGCGTCGTGCCGGTGCGGTAGGGAATGTCGTAGAGCACCAGCGGGAAGGCCGAGGCATCGGCCAGGCAGCGGAAATAGGCGGCGGCCCCCTCCTGCCCCGCGCGCACGTAATACGGCGCGGGCGCCAGGATGCCCGCCAGCGGCCGGGTTCCAAATGCCGACAGGCGTTGCAGCACATGCCCTTGATGATTGCCCGCCAGGCCCATGATCACGGGCAGCTCGTCCGCCTCGGCCAGTACGGCGTCCAGCACCGCAAGCTGTTCGGCGTCATCCAGCGACGCGGCCTCGCCGGTGCTGCCGCAAACGACCAGCCCGTCCACGCCCGCCGCGGCATAGTGGCGTACAAGCCGGCGCAAGGCCCCGCCATCCACGGCGCCGCCGGAAAACGGCGTGACAAGGGGAACCCAGACGCCCTGGAACAGAGATTGATGTGATTGCATGCGAACACTCCTTACGTATGGACCGTGGGGGGACCGTACAGAAGTGCTCGGGATACCAGAGGTGCGCGCGGAGGCGCGAAAGCGCCGCCAGAAGGCCGCTGTTCCGTCGCCCATCTGACGGAACAGCATGCTCCGGTCAGATGAGCGGCTGTTTTTTGGATTTCAGGCCGGCGGCAGCCAGCACCACGCACAGGGCGCGGTTGCGGGAAGCGGACGGGATGGCCTGAGAAATCATGAATGAGATGGGCGCGTCGAGCAGCGGATGCAGAAATCTACCGGGCGTCCGCTGCCCTGTCAACGGTGGCGCGGGCGGATCAGCCCAGGGTGGCGAGGAACACCGCGCACAGGGCTTCCATGCCTTTGCGGTCGTCTTCGTCGAACCGGTCCGGCACGGGACTGTCCACATCCCATACGCCGATCAGCTCACCCCGATGCACCAGCGGCACGACGATTTCGGAACGCGAGGCGGCGTCGCAGGCGATATGGCCGGGAAACGCATGCACGTCCGGAACCAATTGCGTCTGGCGCTGGCTGGCGGCGGCCCCGCACACACCGCGGTTCAGCGGAATGCGCACGCACGCGGGCTTGCCCTGGAAGGGGCCCAGCACCAGCTCGTTGCCGTCGAACAGATAGAAGCCCGCCCAGTTCAGGTCGGGCAGCGCGTTGTAAGCCAGCGCGCTCAGGTTGGCGGCGTTGGCGATGCGGTCGGGCTCGCCTTCCAGCAGCGCCCGGGCCTGGACGGCCAGTTCGGCATACAGGGCGGCCTTGGAGTCGGCGACGATCGGAGCGGCTTCGAACATAGGGAAAATGTAACTGTACTGGCGGTTATCGATGCAGGTGATTTTAGGGGCTTCGCACGTTAAAGGGGCCGGGCTGTTACCGTGTGGGACAATACTTTTTTGACGAACGCCTCACCCCTCCCACCCTTCTTGATCAAGAAGCAATCCATGGACAAGCCTTTCGAACCTGCGTTTTCCTTCTCGGAACGCGCCCAGCAACTCACCAGCTCCGCCATCCGCGAGATCCTCAAGGTAACCGAGCGCCCCGAAGTCATTTCGTTCGCGGGCGGCCTGCCTGCGCCCGGCGGCTTCCCGGTAGAAGTGGTGCGTGCGGCATTCGACAAGGTATTGGCCACCAACGGCCGCGCGGCCCTGCAATACGGCCCGACCGAAGGCTACGCCCCGCTGCGCCAATGGGTTGCCGACGACCTCAACGCCGCCGGCGCCAATGTCGCCGCCGACCAGATCCTGATCGTGTCGGGCTCGCAGCAGGCGCTGGACCTGCTGGGCAAGGTGCTGATCGACAAGGACAGCAAGGTGCTCGTCGAAGACCCCAGCTACCTGGGCGCGCTGCAATCGTTCAGCCTGTACCAGCCCAAGTTCGTGCCGGTGCCCACCGATGAAGGCGGTCTGATCCCCGAAGCCATCACCCCCGAACTGGCCGATGGCGCGCGCTTCCTGTACGCCCTGCCCAACTTCCAGAATCCCACGGGCCGCACGCTCAACCTGGAGCGCCGCATCGCGCTGGTCAAGCGCGCCGCGGAACTGAACCTGACCATCATCGAAGACGATCCCTACGGCGAACTGCGCTACGCGGGCGAGCCGCAGCCGGGTCTGATCGCGCTGGCCGCCGAATACGGCGCCAATGTCGTGCGCCTGGGCACGTTTTCGAAGGTGCTGGCCCCCGGCCTGCGCCTGGGCTACATCGCCGGCGGGCGCGCCCTCATCAACAAGCTGGTCCAGGCCAAGCAGGCCACCGACCTGCACACGCCCACGCTGACCCAGATGGCCGTGTACGAAATCGTCAAGGACGGTTTCCTGGCGGAGCACCTGCCCAACGTGCGCGAGATCTACCGCGCGCAGGGTAGCTGCATGCTGGAAGCGATCACGCGGGAATTCCCGGCCACGGTCACTTGGACCAAGCCGGAAGGCGGCATGTTCATCTGGCTGACCTTGCCCGAGCACATCGACAGCACCAAGCTGCTGGAAAAGGCCATCGCGCAGAACGTGGCCTTCGTGCCTGGCGCCCCCTTCTACAGCGGCGCCGGCAAGAAAAATACACTGCGCCTCAGCTTCGCCACCGTGCCGGAAGACAAGATCCGCACCGGTATCGCCATCTTGGGCAAGTTGCTCAAGGCCGAAGGGTAAGCCCGCCCCCGCAGCGCCTGCGGCGCCCCGGTGGCGGCCTATCGGACGGTGGCCCCGGATGCGCAGTGGCGTGTTCAAGTAGCGGCCGGGCGCGATGCCCGGCCGTTGTTTTATGCTGTCGGCTTTCCTGAACATTTTCGACCGTCACAGTGAACGCCTCGCAACAACCTCCCGTCGACCTCAGCGACATCGTCTTCACCGACTGGGTCGAGCGCTGGCTTCCCAAATCCTGGAGGCCCTACGCCCGCCTGTGCCGGCTGGATCGCCCCATCGGCACCTGGCTGACCTTGCTGCCGGCCATCGCCGCGCTGGTCCAGACCGCGGGCGGCCTGCCCGACATCCAACGGCTGATCGTGTTTTCGCTGGGCGCGCTGCTGATGCGCGGCATCGGCTGCACAGTCAACGACATGTGCGACCGCGACTTCGACAAGCACGTCGAACGCACCCGCTTCCGTCCTCTGACCAGCGGCCAGCTTTCGATGAAGAACGCCGTGTGGTTCCTGATCGGCCAGTTGCTCGTCTGCGGATCGCTGCTGTTCTTCCTGAATGAAATGAGCCGCTGGCTGGCGCTCGCCGTGCTGCCCTTTGTCTTCATCTACCCGCTGTGCAAGCGCGTCACCTACTGGCCGCAAGTGGTACTGGGCATCTGCTTCAACTGGGGCATGCTCATGGCCTGGTCCGACACCCAGAATCATGTGCCCTTGGCCGCCATCGCCATGTGGCTGGGCGCCGTGCTCTGGCAGGTGGGCTACGACAGCATCTACGCCTACGTGGACGTGCGCGACGACCGCAGCCTCGGGCTGCATTCCACCGCCATGCGTTTCGGCGACCGCGGCAAACTCTGGATCGGCGGCTTCTATATCGGCACCGTCCTGCTGTGGGCCTGGGGCGGCCATGCGATGGGCCTTTCGTGGGCCTATCAGGTGGGCATCGCCGCCGTCGCGGTGCATCTGGCATGGCAGCTCAAGGTATTCGACATCCAGCGGCCCGACCGCAACTTCATGCTGTTTCGCGCCAACCTGTGGCTGGGCGCCCTGCTGGTCGCCGCGGCGCTGGCCGGCACGCTGATTCGTTGAGATGCCGATTACCCTGCATTAGCAAGGCGCATTGCGGGCGACGCCGGCTCGGGCCATCATGTGCTTCCCGCCACTTGCTCCGGAGACGCCGCATGCCCTTGTTGATCAAATCCCTGACCGCCGCTGCCGCCGCGTGCGCGTTGCTCGGCGTGTTGCCGGCGCAGGCCGCGACCGACTGCTCCGCGCAACGCGGCTGCGCCGCCAAGTTCTGCCAGATCGAAAACGACATCGCCGCAGCCCAGGCGCAGAACAACTCCCGCCGCGAGGCCGGCCTGCGCAAAGCGCTTGCCGAGGCAAAGGCGAATTGCACCGACGGCCGCCTGCAGTCCCAACGGGAAGCCGACGTGCGGGAAAAGCAATCCAAGGTGTCCGAGCGCCAGCAGGAACTGAAGGAAGCCCGCGCCAAGGGCAAACAGGACAAGATCGACAAGGCGCAACGCAAGCTGGACGAAGCCCAGGCGGAGTACGACGCGTCGCTGCTTGATCTGAACCGCTAGCCGTTTCCCGCCCCGGCCCGAGCCCTCTCGCTCGGACTGCCGGCGTGTCGCGATCCCTTCCCCATCAGCCAGCCCCGCGGGGCTGCGCATCTCCGCCCCCTCCCCGTCAGCCCAAGCTTGGCCTGTCCGCCAAACCGCTATCTATTGCGTCATCAAATAGAAATATCACCATCCATGGTGCCATTTGGCGAAACGAATAGGGATTAGCGTAGATTTTGGAAAGATGTTTTCAGAGAATCAGGGTTTATCCCTGGTTTGTTTAAGCACAGAATGCATCTCATCGGGACACAGCAAGCGAACCCCCCGCAATGACGCCAGAGGTTCGGCTCCCAAGCTCACAAGACACCGGAGGTCTGCCATGAAAACCCTTGCTACCGCTTTGATGCTGTCCATGTCCGTTCTGGCTGCCGGCGCTCAAGCCGCCGAAGCCGACCAAGGCCCGACGCGCGCGCAGGTTCAAGCCGAACTGCAGCAAGCCAAGGCCTCGGGCCAATACACGTTCGGTGAAGAAGGCTACCCCGCCGCCATCGCCCAGACGTCCAGCCTGACGTCGCAACAAGTGCAGGCTGAACTGGCCCAGGCCAAGAACGCCGGCGAAGTCACCTTCGGCAATCTGGACTACCCGCCCGTCGCCGCCGCCGAAACCGCCACCTCGCTGACTCGCGCCCAGGTCCAGTCCCAACTGGCGCAAGCCAAGGCAGAAGGTCTCGTGACCTTCGGCAACATGGACTATCCCCCCATGGGTAGCTGATCCCCCGGGCCGCACAGGCCGATCAGCCCCATCGCAAAGCCCTTCGGCCACAAGCCGAGGGGCTTTGTTTTTGACATTTCGACATCTAATTAAGTCATAACGACGTTAACTTCAGCCGTTACGACAATTTCAGATCTACAAATCGACAGCGCTCCCGCATAGGATGAGGCCACTCCCCTTCCCTCTCATATGCAGGAGCAGCACCATGTCCACGAGCACCAAGACCATCGTTCTGCTGGGCGCCGGAAAAATCGGCTTCGCCATCGCGTTGATGCTGGAACGCAGCGGCGATTACTCCGTGCTGGTTGCCGACCAGGATGCCGGCCGCCTGGCCGTTCTGGCCGGCCTGGGATGCGAGACGCGCCAGATCAGTGACGACGCATCCGTGGCGCGCTGCATCGAAGGCGCCTATGCCGTGGTCAACGCGCTGCCGTTCCATCGCGCCACCGCGGTCGCGGGCTTGTGCGCGAAAGCGGGCGTGCATTATTTCGACCTGACCGAGGACGTGGCCAGCACCCATGCCATCCAGGCGCTGGCTGCGGATGCCTCCAGCGTGCTGATGCCGCAGTGCGGTCTGGCGCCCGGCTTCATCGGCATCGTCGGCAATGCGCTCGCGGGCCGCTTCGACACCCTGCTGGATTTGCGCATGCGCGTGGGCGCCCTGCCGCGTTATCCGTCCAACAGCCTGCGCTACAACCTGACCTGGAGCACCGAGGGGCTGATCAACGAATACTGCAACCCCTGCGAAGCCATCGTCGACGGGCAGCTCACCAGCGTGCCCGCGCTTGAAGGCTATGAAACGTTCGCGCTGGACGGCGTGGAGTACGAGGCCTTCAATACCTCGGGCGGGCTGGGCACGCTGCCCGCCACCCTGCTCGGCCGCGCGCGCAATGTCGACTACAAATCGGTGCGCTATCCCGGCCATTGCAACATCATGAAGCTGCTGCTCAACGACCTGCGCCTGCGCGACCGCCGCGACCTGCTCAAAGACATTTTCGAATCGGCCATCCCCACCACCGAACAGGACGTGATCGTCATTCAGGCCTCGGCATCGGGCTACCGTCACGGCCGCCTGGAAGAAGAGTCCTATCCGATCCGCGTCTTCGGCGCCGAGGTCGATGGCCACCGCCTGAGCGCCATCCAGTTATCCACCGCCGCGGGCATCTGCGCCGCGCTGGACCTGGTGGCGCAGGGCGCTTTGCCGCAGCGGGGTTTCGTGGGCCAGGAGGCCATCGGCCTGGACGCCCTGCTCAACAACCGCTTCGGCCGGATCTATGCCGGCAAGCCGCTGGCGCTTGCGCTTGCAGGCGGCGCCATGGCGGACCGCTAGGCCAGCCGCCGCGCCCGCTGCGCGCCGCGCTACGTCCAGCCTTCCAGGCGCAGCGTTGCGCGCACCAGGCGCTGTTCTTCCTGTTCGATATCCGACAGGCTCTGGCGCACACTGTCCACATGATCGGCCGCGGCCTTGCGCGCCTGCTCGGGCTGGCGCCCGATGACCGCGTTGTACAGGCGCGTGTGCTGCCGGTCGATCTGCCGCTTTTCCGGCTGGCGGTGATACAGGTTGTTCACGCAGGCAAAGACGGATCCCAGCAGCAGGTCCGTCAGCGATTGCAGCGTATGCACCAGCACGGGATTGTGCGAGGCCTCGCAGATCGCCAGATGGAAGGCGTGGTCCAGATGCGCGTGCGTCGCCGTGTCGGTGGCCGCGCCCTGCGCGGCCACCATCTCGTCATAACGGCGCCGGATCATGATGAAGTCCGCCTCCGTGCCACGAATGGCCGCCAGCCGGGCCGACTCGGCCTCCAGCAACGACCGCACTTCCAGCAGGTCGTACAGCGTTCGCGGCTGCGAATTGAACAGATGCATCAACGGGCCCGCATCCACCTTCGAGATATGCGCTACATAAGACCCCTTGCCCTGCGCGGTATGGATGATTTCCCGTGCCCGCAAGAGCTTCAGGCCTTCGCGCAGCGCCGTGCGAGACACGCCCAGTTTTTCAGTCAGGCGCCGCTCGGACGGCAGGGCCTGCCCGGCCTTGAGCACGCCGTCCAGGATCAGGCGTTCGATCCGCTCGGCCACTTCGTCCGCCACCTGACGGGGTTTTTCTTCTGTTTCCGCGTACATGCGTTCTCCGGGTCAGTGGTATGACCAAGTGCCGATGCGATTCCGGCGGACTGGCCTTGCCTCTGTAAGCTGATGATATAAAAACATAAAAATTCATGTTCTGCCCGGCATTGCGCGAACAAACTGGTATGACCAGCCGGTTTTGATATGGACATTGCGGCATGCGCGAACGATGATGTCAGGACAGATTCGCCCGGCGCCCGGCGTCGGCCAGCCCTACTTACCGCTAGAGACCCGCATGACTCAACGCATCCAGCACCACGGCCTGCAAGTGGCGGCCAATCTCAACCAATTCATCGAGCAGGAAGCGCTACCCGGCACCAACCTTGACGCCGACAGCTTCTGGCAGGGTTTTGCGGCCCTGGTCAACGATCTGGCGCCCAAGAACCGCGCACTGCTGGCCGAACGAGACCGCCTGCAAGCCGAACTCGACGCCTGGCACCGCGCCAATCCCGGCCCCATCGCCGATCCGGCCGCCTACCGCAAGTTCCTGGAAGGCATCGGCTACCTGCTGCCGCAGCCAGCCGCCGTGCGCGCCACTACCGACAACGTGGACACCGAGATCTCCCAGCAAGCCGGCCCCCAGCTCGTGGTGCCGATGTCCAACCCGCGCTACGCCCTGAATGCCGCCAATGCGCGCTGGGGCAGCCTGTACGACGCGCTCTACGGCACCGACGCCATCCCCGCCACGCCGGGCGACACCGGCACGGGCTACAACCCGGATCGCGGCGCCGCCGTCATCGCACGCGCTCGGGCTTTTCTCGATACCGCCGCCCCGCTGGCGCAGGGTTCCCATGCCGATGTCCGCGGCTACACCGTCGAAGACGGGCAACTGCGCATCGCGCTGGCCAACGGCGTCACCAGCCTGAAGTTTGGCTCGCAGTTCACTGGCTACCAGGGCGACGCCGCCGCCCCCACGGCGATCCTGCTGAAGAACAACGGCCTGCACTTTGAAATCCAGATCGATCGCGCCAGCGCCATCGGCGCCACCGACGCCGCCGGCGTCAAGGATGTGGTGGTCGAAGCCGCGCTGACCACCATCATGGACTGCGAGGACTCCGTCGCCGCCGTCGATGCCGAAGACAAGGTTCTCATCTACCGCAACTGGCTGGGCCTGATGAAGGGCGACCTGACCGAAGAGGTCACCAAGGGCGGCAAGACCTTCACCCGCAGGCTCAACGCCGACCGCGAATACACCCGTCCGGACGGCTCGCCGCTGAAGCTGCATGGCCGTTCGCTCATGTTCGTGCGAAATGTGGGCCACCTGATGACCAATCCGGCCATCCTGGACCGCGACGGCCGCGAAATCCCCGAAGGCATCCTGGACGCCGTCGTCACCAGCCTGGCCGCGCTGCAGGACCGCAGCGCGAAGCTCAATTCGCGCACGGGTTCCGTCTACATCGTGAAGCCCAAGATGCACGGGCCGGCTGAGGCGGCATTCGCCAGCGAACTCTTCGACCGCGTCGAAGACCTGCTCAAGGTGCCGCGCAACACCCTGAAAATGGGCATCATGGACGAAGAGCGCCGCACCAGCATCAACCTGAAGGCGTGCATCGAAGCGGCGGCCTCGCGCGTGGCCTTCATCAACACGGGCTTCCTGGACCGCACCGGCGATGAAATGCATTCCAGCATGGAAGCCGGTCCCATGCTGCGCAAGGGCGACATGAAGTCCACCGCCTGGATCACCGCCTACGAACGCAACAACGTGCTGGTCGGTCTGGACACGGGCCTGCGCGGCCGCGCCCAGATCGGCAAGGGCATGTGGGCCATGCCCGACCTGATGGCGGCGATGCTGGAACAGAAGATCGCGCACCCCAAGGCCGGCGCCAACACCGCCTGGGTCCCTTCGCCCACGGCCGCGACGCTGCACGCGCTCCACTACCATCAGGTCGACGTGCAGGCGGTCCAGCAAGAGCTCGAACGTACCAAGCTGGATGCCGTGCGGGACGACCTGCTGGGCGGCCTGCTGACCGTTCCGGTCGGCGATCCCTCCAAGTGGTCCGCGGCCGATATCCAGCAGGAACTGGACAACAACGTGCAGGGCATCCTGGGTTATGTGGTGCGCTGGATCGACCAGGGCGTGGGCTGCTCCAAGGTGCCCGACATCCACGACGTGGGCCTGATGGAAGACCGTGCCACGCTGCGCATCTCCAGCCAGCACATCGCCAACTGGCTGCGCCATGGCATCACCAACCGCGATCAGGTCACGGAAACGTTCAAGCGCATGGCCAAGGTCGTCGACGGCCAGAATGCCGGCGACGCGCTCTACCAGCCGATGGCCGGTCATTTCGATACCTCGCTGGCCTTCAAGGCAGCGTGCGCGCTGGTGTTCGAAGGCCTGACGCAGCCCAACGGCTACACCGAGCCCCTGCTGCACAAGTACCGTCTGGAATTCAAGGCCGCGCAAGCCTGAGTCCGCCCCCAGCCACACCCGGCCGGACAGCGCAGGCTGTCCGGTTTTTTTGTGCCCCAAACGGGTGCCGCGAAGCGATTGAATAAATTTGCCCGAATTTCGCACGACCGTGCTAAATTGACGCCATGACAGCCAAAACCGAGAAAAGCGAACTGACGTTCGCGTCCATCGTGGACGCGGCCCTGGACATGGCCGCCGCGCAAGGCATGGAAAGTCTTTCGCTAGGCCAGGTTGCCAAGCACCTGGGCATCAGCAAGAGCGGTGTTTTCTCGCGCGTGGGATCCCTGGAAGCCCTGCAGCAGGCCGTACTGGACGAGTACGACCGCCGCTTCGTCGCCGCCGTGTTCACCCCGGCGATGGCTTATCCGCGCGGGCTGCCGCGCCTGAACGCACTGGTGTCCCTATGGATAGACCGTGCCAGCAACGTCGAGCGGCTGACGGGCTGCATCTATGTGGCCGGCGCCTTCGAATACGACGACGTCGAATCCCCCCTGCGCGCCGTGCTTGAACACAACCTCAGGCGTTGGCGCGCCGCCATGGTGCGGACGGTGACTCAGGCTCTGGAGGCCGGCCATCTGCGGCCGGACACCGACGCCGAACAGCTCGTATTCGAGGTCTACAGCTTGATGATCGGCCTGATGCACGACGCTCGCTTCCTGCGCGATCCAAAGGCGCACGAACGCGTGAAGGCCGCTTATGAACGCCTGATTTCCACGTATCGCAGTTTCAAGTACATCGAGTAGTCGCCCGTCGCCGGCTCGAGGCCGGCGTTTCTTCGAGCTAATTTCGCACAGTCGTGCGAATATTTTCAGGAGCAAGCCATGTGGCTTCTTATTCCAGTCGGCGCCATCGGCGCATCGGCAATTGTCTGGCGTCACTGGCGCGCGCTGCTGCGCCAACTGCCCGACCGCGCCGAGCATCTCGTGCTCTTCTAAGGCCGGCGCGCACTTGAAGAATCCTTGCTCGCGCACTGGTGATCCGGCGCCATCCCGGTCTATATTCCGAACTTCACCCTCTTCAGTTTCGCCATGCCGCGTTCCATTCATCTGCTGATCGTCGACCCGCAAAATGACTTCTGCGATCTGCCCGAGGCCTACCTTCCGCCGGATCCGCTGACCGGGCGCGCCATCCAGCCCGCGCTGCCCGTCCCCGGCGCGCACGCCGACATGCTGCGGCTGGCGCGATTCATCGATGCCACCGCGCATGCGCTGACGTCCATCACGGTCACCCTGGACTCGCACCATCGTCTGGACATTGCACACCCGACCTTCTGGCGCGCTGGCAATGGCGACCCGGTAGCGCCATTTACGCCCATCACCGCGGCGCAGCTACGCGCGGGCGAATTCCTGCCCAGGCATGACGACGACCTGCCGCGAACGCTTTCCTATCTGGACGAACTCGAGGCCCGCGGCCGCTATACCTTGATGGTGTGGCCCGTGCATTGCGAGATCGGCACCTGGGGGCACAACGTGCACGCCGACCTGCGGGCGGCATACAGCCGTTGGGAAGACGATCGCCAGTTCATCGTCCGCAAAGTGCCCAAAGGCGCCAATCCCTGGACCGAACACTACAGCGCGCTGATGGCCGAGGTGCCCGACGCCGACGATCCGCGCAGCCAGTTGAACCGCAATCTGCTCGATTCGCTGGACCGGGCCGAACTCATCCTGGTCGGGGGCGAGGCCGGCAGCCACTGCGTCAAGGCCACGCTCGAACACATGGCCGAGCACCTGCCGGGCGGCAACCTGTCTCGCATCGTGCTGTTGACCGACTGCATGAGTCCTGTCGTGGGCTTTGCCGATGCGCAAGCCACCTTCCTGCAACGCATGCGGGATCTCGGCGTGCAGGAGCGCACCAGCGTGGACATGGCGCGCGCGCTGAGCTGAAACATCGCGGGCGCGATCCCCGCCCGCAATGACAACGGCCGCCTGCTTGAGCAAGGCGGCCGTGATGTATTGCGGCTTTGGATGGCCCGCGCCGAGGTCAGCCGGCGTGCGCGGTCTTGCCTTCGCACCCGACATAGAGCGCGCTGATGGCCTCGCACAAGGCCGGAGGCTGCTGAAACAGCCTGGACACCAGCAGGCAACCCTGCACGGTGGCGAACACGGCCCTGCCGGCCGCTTCCGGCGTGCCGGAAAACTTCAGGGTGCCTTGTTCAACGCCTTCGGCAAGCACGCGCGCAAGCCACGCTTCATGCGCGCGGAAAAAACCCTGCAACGCGCCACGCACGCGATCGGACAGGCTCATGATGTCGGCGGCCAGCATGCCGCCCAGACAGAGCTCGCTGGACCCGCAGGCGTGCGACTCCATCATCGACAGATATTGTTCAAGCTGCGCCTGAGCCGGCTGCGCGGTATCGATCGCGCGTACGGCGCCCAGCGCGCGCGTGCTGTAGGCTTCGACCGCTTCATACAGCAGGTCGTCCTTGCCCGGAAAGTAATAGTGGATGCTGGACGTCTTCACGCCCACATGCTCAGCCAGGTCGCGGTAGCTAAAGCCATTGCATCCGCGCGTGCGGATCAGCTTCTCGGCATGCGCCAGAAGCAGTTCGCGTGTGGTGTTGGAAGTTGGGGTGTCCATGGCTGAATATTACCTACTAATAGGTCGGTTCGTCATCGGCCGCGCTCTGGGGGTAGTCCCTGAGATGGCCCAAAACTGGGTGCGGCCCCCGGCCGGGAAAACTCCCGCCCCCCGGGGGCACGCATTGCCGGCATCAGCTCAGCCTTGCACAGGCGGATAATCCAGTTCGCCGCCTTCGGTCAGGCCTTGGCTGCGGGCTGCCGCCAGTTCCTCCCGAACCTGCGCACGGGTCTTGTCGCCGGCTTGGGCAAACGCGGTCGAGGCATAGCCTTCTTCGCCGGACACCAGCTCACCGTTGGCGCGAGCGGCCGCCAGTTCTTGCTGCACTTGGGCGCGGGTCACCGTGCTTTGCGTATTCAAGGGGGGCGGGTAGTCCAGTTCGCCGGCTTGAGCGGCGCCGATGAACGAGGCGGAAAGAATCAGGGCGGATACGAGGGTCTTCATGGTTGATCTCCAGAAAGGATCAGATGCTTGGGTAAAAAGGGAAATGGGTTGAAGGCTATCTACTTATAGATAGATTTCGGTTCAAAATTTCAGCTTTGCACAGGCGGGTAGTCCAGTTCACCGCCTTCGGTCAGGCCTTGGCCGCGGGCGATAGCCAGTTCCTGCTGAACCTGTGCGCGGGTCTTGTTGCCAGCGTGGGCAAATGCGGTGGCGGCGTAGCCTTCTTCGCCAGACACCAGTTCACCTTTGGCGCGGGCGGCTGCCAGCTCTTGCTGTACTTGGGCGCGGGTTACCGTGCTTTGCGTATTCAGGGCGGGCGGATAGTCCAGTTCGCCGGCTTGGGCGGCGCCGATGAAAGAGGCGGAAAGAATCAGGGCGGATACGAGGGTCTTCATGGTTGATCTCCGAGTAACTAAGTAAAAGCGATGAGGTTTCGATAAACTATCTACTTGTAGGTAGATATGAAGATAAATAAAAAGGCGATGCCACTGTATTTCTGGTTTCGGCTGCGGCGGCTTGTTGGGTTCGCTGCGTCGATGGATGAATCTTACCTACTACTAGATAGATAGCGCAAGCGCTTAATGTGAAACAATTTATTTCATGGTGCCTTCTTATCCTTCTCGAACGCCCGGCGCGATCCCAGCCTGCGTACCTGCGTCTGGGATCGCCAGCGGGCGCGGATCAGGCCGATAGCGCTCGCATCACCGAGTAAAGGTCCGCCTTGCCCTCGAAGCCGATGCCCGGCAGTTCAGGCATCGTGACATAGCCCCCTTCAACCTTGACGCCATCGGGAAAACCGCCGAACGGCTGAAACAGGTCCGGGTAGCTCTCGTTGCCTCCCAGGCCCAGACCCGCCGCGATATTGAGCGACATCTGATGCCCGCCGTGCGGCACGCAACGGGCGGCCGACCAGCCATGTTGCCTGAGCATATCCAAGGTGCGCAGGTACTCCACCAGGCCATAGCTGAGCGCACAATCGAACTGCAGATAATCGCGGTCGGGACGCATGCCTGCGTAGCGGATCAGATTGCGCGCGTCCTGCATGGAGAACAGATTCTCGCCCGTGGCCATGGGCTTGCCGTAGTAGTTGCGCAGCGCCGCCTGCAGTTCGAAGTCCAGCGGATCGCCCGGCTCCTCGTACCAGAACAGGTCGTATTGGGAAAGCGCCTTGGCGTAGGCGATGGCCGTATCCAGGTCGAAGCGGCCGTTGGCATCGACGGCCAGCTTCTGGCCATCCTGCAGAATGCTCAGGACCGAATCGATACGCCGCAGGTCCTCGTCCAGCGTGCCGCCCCCGATCTTCTTCTTCACCACCGTGTAGCCGCGGTCGAGGTAGCTGCGCATTTCGTCCTTGAGCTTGGCGTGGTCCTGGCCGGGATAGTAGTAGCCGCCGGCCGCGTAGACGAACACGCGGCGATCCGCCTTGCCATTGCCGTAGCGGTCGGCCAGCAGTTGGAACAGCGGCTTGCCGTCGATCTTAGCCACCGCGTCCCATACGGCCATGTCGATCGTGCCGATCGCCACCGAGCGTTCCCCATGCCCGCCCGGCTTTTCGTTCTTGAACATCGTGTCCCAGATCTTGTGGGGATCCAGATTGCGGCCGGTAGCGTCGACGAGCGCGTCCGGCTCGGCCTCCATGACACGCGGGATGAACCGCTCGCGCATCAGCGTGCCCTGACCATAGCGCCCATTCGAATTGAAGCCGTAGCCGACGACCGGCTTGCCGTCCCGGATCACATCGGTGATCACGGCGACCAGGCTCAGCGTCATCTTGCTGAAGTCGATATAGGCGTTGCGGATGGGCGAACTGATGGGGAGCGTCTGCTCACGGATTTCGACGATTCTCATAGCGTGTCTCCTTTGGGGCGGCGATGTGAACCGTTAGCGTAGTGGGGCAGGCTTGCCCTAGAATTGACTCATGTTCATTTGATTATTTACTTTCGGTGAAAGCTGACCTGGCCTCCGAACTGCAGTTCTTTGTCCTGGTCGCCCGCCTAGGCAGCCTGTCCGCCGCCGCCCGCCAGCTTGACCTGACGCCTCCCGCGGCGACCAAGCGCCTGGCGCTCATGGAGCGCCGCCTGGGCGTGCGGCTGGTCAACCGCACGACGCGCAGCATCAGCCTCACCAACGAGGGCGAAACCTACCTGGCGTACGCGACACGGATTCTTGCCGACCTGCGCGAGATGGAGAGCGTGGTGTCCAGCAGCGGCGCAGCGCCGCGCGGACTGATCCGCATCAACGCCACGTTGGGCTTTGGCCGCACCTCCATCGCGCCGCTCGTGTCCGAATTCGCGAAGCGTTATCCACAGGTCCAAGTCGAGCTGGAAGTCACCGACCGGCCCGTGGATCTGGTGGACGGCGGATTCGATCTGGCCATTCGTTTCGGGGAACTGCCCGACAAGCGCCTGAGCGCCCGGCGCGTCATGACCAACCGCC
>RCUH01000096.1_pt1 | contig 146433 bp, 140 predicted proteins | sample 2166191 | NCBI WGS metagenome assembly RCUH01 (sample SAMN09932848, study PRJNA488358) | compost metagenome | feature: garden; material: soil; isolation source: compost soil in an enriched community after 214 h of incubation | place: Germany: Experimental Botanical Garden Goettingen | collected...
TTTTTGATGTAAGCCCAAAGTTTTTTAACAACTTCAGTACGTGGAAGTGGAGAAGCGCCTACTACTGCTGCCAAAGCTGCAGAAGGAGTCAAAGCTTTCATGAACGCAGCGTTTGGCTTACGTTTAGCAGCTGGTTTTTTAGCAGCTTTAGGAGCAGCTTTTTTAGTTGTAGCTTTTTTAGGAGCAGCTTTCTTAGCTACTGCTTTTTTAGTTGCTTTAGGAGCAGCTTTTTTAGCTACTTTCTTAGTGGCTTTTTTAGTTGCCTTTGCCATTATCAATTCCTCCGTTAAGGTTTTTATTGTCTTATCTCGACGAAGATAAGTGTGTATCCAAGTCGATAGGTTTGTCCAAAAAAAAATGATGGCCCTACAACTTTTTTTTCACTTTCCTCTTCGTGGAACCCCCACCCCCCTTGAGAAAGAGGTCACTTTCCCTCGGAAAAACCACCAACAACGACCCCAAAAACTATCTTTTCCCCTAGAGAAAACTAGAGAAAACACCCTTTTTCCCTCGGGAAACGACCCAAAAGAAGTCGCCTCGATAACATTTCAATTGTGAAAACTTAGCAACCAAACCGACCTGCCTCATCACCACATCTATATATAGAGGAGGCATTTTCCCTCGAGAAACGACCTTTTCCTCAAGTGAAGAAAGCGCGATAACCCCTAGAAATACCATGACAATTTAACAAATCTTCCTCGAGAAACCTCTTTCAAGAAGCGCTTTCCCCTCGAGAAGATCATGAACGCCGAGGAAGCCTTCGAACTCCCCCTCTCCGTTTGCTCCACGAGAAAACCAACGCCCCCATCTCAATTTCAACACGGCCATTTGGTTTTCAAGAGTCACGAACAACCATCCTCCCGACAAGCTCTTGTCACCACACCACCGATCCCCCTCGGAGATTGCCTCTTTTTCACTGCATCGCATTCTAAAAATGGTGTAAAGATCGCTCTTCACTCCCCGCAATCCCCTCGAAGAGGGCCCTCGACTCGCTCAGACCCACCGCCAGAGCACGACAGGATACCGAGAGGCCCCGACTTAGAGTCTATGTTCAAGGACCTATCTCGAGCTCCTCAAGCCCCTTGAGAGCGCGGACTTTTCCTCGTTCTAGACTCGAGTGTTTCAATAAGAGACCGATAGGTCTTGTATGAGTTTTCAAGCAAGTTTTAAGCAAATCTTGAAAGAGAAAATGAACGAAGGGACTGAGCCAAAGTCTCAAACGACCCTTCAAGGAAACTCAGACCCCGCTCACTTGGCCTATTTGATGGGCCACACGGCTCGTTTGACTCCTGGTCCGCCGACTAAGACTTACCCTCGCCCTGCGGTTCGTCCAGTGAGAAAACCCCATCACTTCAATCCAGCACAGACTCTGTCATTCAACTTTATGAAGTCTTGGGTGAACAGCCTGAATGACAACTACAGTGAGATGGAATTGAAGAAGGCCTTCCGGCAAGCCGCTTTGATTCTTCATCCGGATAAAGGTGGCAGCACTCAACTCTTCTGGGAGCTGAAGGGTCACTATGAGGTCCTTCAAGGTCTTGTTAAAAAGTCCTAAATTCACAAGCTACAAATAAAAAAAGAGCGGGTTTCCCCGCTCTTTTCGTTTGATCTGACTTTTTCTTCTTACACCATTTTGAAACGGATACGTTTTGGACCCGCATCATCGCCCAAGCGACGCTTACGATCTTCTTCGTATTCTGAGAAGTTTCCAGGGAAGAACTCAATTTTAGAGTCCCCTTCGAAAGCCATGATGTGTGTACAAACGCGATCCAAGAACCAGCGATCATGGGAAATCACAACCGCAGATCCACCGAACTCCAAGAGGGCTTCCTCGAGGGCACGCATGGTGTTCACGTCCAAATCATTCGTTGGCTCATCCAGAAGCAAAAGGTTCGCACCTTGTTTCAAGATCTTCGCCATGTTCACGCGGTTTCTTTCACCACCTGAAAGAGTTCCGACCTTCTTCTGTTGATCTGTCCCTGAGAAGTTGAACCAAGAAACATACTGACGAGAATTGATCTCGCGAGTGCCCAATTGGATCACATCAGCGCCACCAGAAAGCTCTTCAAAGATTGTTTTATTTGGGTCCAAAGTTTCACGAGTCTGATCGACATAGGCAATCTTCACGGTCTCGCCCACTTTGAATGTGCCAGAGTCCGGAGTCTCTTTGCCCACGATCATGCGGAACAATGTCGACTTACCCACACCATTGGGTCCAATAACTCCCACGATAGCTCCACGAGGAATCGTGAAATCCACATTGTCCAAAAGAACTTTGTGGCCATATGCCTTTGTGAGGTTATGGGATTCAATCACGATGTCACCCAAACGAGGTCCTGGTGGAATGTAGATCGACATCTCCTGGATTTTCTCTGGAGTCGCCTCTTTCAAGAGGTTTTCATAGTTAGAAATGCGGGCTTTTGATTTCGCCTGACGAGCTTTCGCTCCCTGGCGGATCCAATCCAACTCTTTTTCCAACGTCTTTGCCTTACGAACTTGATCTTTTTGCTCATTGGCTGTGCGCTTGTCTTTTTGTTCCAACCAAGAAGTGTAGTTCCCTTTCCAAGGGATGCCTTCACCACGATCAAGCTCAAGAATCCAACCCGCCACATTGTCCAAGAAGTAACGATCATGGGTTACCGCGATCACAGTGCCTGGGAATTTAGAAAGATATTGTTCAAGCCACGCCACAGACTCTGCGTCCAAGTGATTCGTTGGCTCATCCAACAAAAGGATGTCAGGCTCAGATAAAATCAAACGAGCCAAAGCCACACGGCGTTTTTCACCACCCGAAAGGTTAGTCACAGGAAGATCGCCCTCTGGACAGCGAAGAGCATCCATCACGATTTCGATCTTTTGATCCACTTCCCAACCACCCAAAGCTTCGATCTTCTCTTGGATCGTACCTTGTTTTTCGATGAGTTTTTCCATGGCTTCTGGAGACAAATCGGGATCGCTAAACTTATCATTGATGGCATTGTATTCTGTCATCAATTTAGGCAACTCACCCATTCCTGCAAAGATATTCTCTTTCACAGTCATTGATTCGTCCAATTTCGGTTCCTGCTCGAAGTAACCGACCTTCATTGTCTTTGATGGGAAAGCTTCACCGATAAAATCTTTATCGATTCCTGCCATGATTCTGAGCAAAGTGGATTTACCGGATCCGTTCAAACCCAGAACGCCGATCTTTGCTCCATAGAAGTACGACAAATAAATATCCTTCAATACGAATCTATTTGGAGGATATACTTTACTTACACCCTTCATTGTGTAGATAATCTCTTGAGACATGATGTCACTCTCCTATTTACATGTAGTCGCCCAATCTATCAGGCTAAAATTACTTGTCAAATGGAGTTCTATTGAAGAGACTATCGCCCCGCGCATGAAGTTCGGATGATAGCAAAATAATGGAATTCGCAATTAGCAATAATGAGTGACGACAACAAAGATCTAACAGCACAACCGAACTCACCCAAGGGTGAACAAAAAGAAGGCACTCAAAGTCCTTCTGCTGGCGGAAAACGCTCGATCTTTGGTCATTTGAATTCCGATATTCAACAAGCTCTCAGCACTTGGGAAGTTCTTACTGAACAAATGGCAACGAAGGTCTCTCCTGAGGAAGAACAGCTTCTTGAGGTGAAACGCCTTCTTGGTGAGCTTAAATCAAAACTTCAGGAATTTAACGACTGATTCATCGAAGTGATGACAATCTCCCGGATCTTTGGTTTCCCGAGCTGGATGCTGGGGAAAAGGGGCTTGGGATCTCCCAATTGTAAGGATGCTCACACTTTGATCAAGCCATGGCCTACTTAAGTACCGCCACAATCATTGACCAAGCAAATTTTCTAGTTCTTTTTATCGTGTTTAGAACCACCCAGGCATTCTGGGGATTCAAATTGCAATGTGGCTTGCTGCGTGCCCCATTCTTCCGGAGTCAGGGTCTTTTGCGTGAGAGCATGGAGTCCCGATTGAAGCTCCGCTTTCAAGGCATCGTTGACCAAACGCTGGCGATCCACGCGGGATTTCCCCTCGAAAATCTTTGAAACCAGCAACACTTTAAAATGAGTCTCGGATCCCGCAGGTACGGAATGCATATAACTTTCATTCTCCAGTTCAAAGTGAACTGGAGAGAAAGCTTGCGATAAGGTCTGATGAATACGCTGCTCTCTTGGACCCACTAATGTCTCTTTTGGATCTTTGATTTAGCGTAATCGATTCCCATTTTTGCGATGGCGAAGACGCCTTTTTCTTCGAGTTTTTTCTCAACGTCTTTTGCTGTACGCAAAGCCTTAGCCGCCGCCATTTGAGCCAATGGATTTCCTACTGGAAGACCTTCGAACTCGCCGTCTTTCACCCATTCTTCAGCCACGGTGTCTGCAAGCTCCATGACTTTTGGAGCTTTTTCGCGAATGACATCACTGCCATAGAATCGCAAATGGATTTTAGACTCAGCTTCATGGCCTTTATCATAGGAAGTGTCTTCATCGCTGACAAACTCGCGAACGTCCTCAGATGCTTGGTGAGCTTCTGAAGCGTGAACACCTTCATTTTGAGCTTCAGTATTGATAGCATCGGCTTCTTCCATGATCGCTTTAGCATCGCCCATGATCGCTGTAGACTCGTCCTCAATCACTTCCGTTTGCTCCACAACTTCGTGGGCGTCTTCCATAGTATCGTCCTTCATCACGAGATGGGTTTCAACATCCGCACTGTGCTCATGGTGAGGGCGACGTTTATTGTGAGGCTTCTTTTTTCCGTTATAGTCTTTTACGTTTGGCATATTTCCCTCTTAAGCAAACCCAAGCATTTCTCGGGTCGCGGAATCATAGTCAGCTTTCACAGGAGATTTCCCAGCAAACAGGGTCTTTCCACTGCGAATCGAATTTTTTACCTCTGACGAAGTTCGAATATAGCTCTTCATCAGATTATCTTCAAAGGACTCAATACACTTTTGCAAAAGTTCATGACTGACCTTTTCTCGACCATCAAACTTTGTGAACAAAACCTTCTTTGTAAAGGTCAGTTCGAAATCTTCTTTGATATCTTCCAGCTCGGCCAAGTTCTTTTGCAGACCTAAGAAGGCAAAACGGTCCGGATTCACAGGTAAAATCACCTCATCCGAGGCGATCGTCACGGCCGTATTCGTGGCACTCAAGGCCGGAGCCGTATCAATGATCACGAGATCATAGCGGTGCATGATCTTTTCCAAAGGAGCCTTAATAGCTTGAGCCCAGTTGCGATTGGAGTTCATCAAAACGCGGTCCAAGACCGAGTTGTTCAAACTCGAAGGAATCAAATCAATATGCGGTTCAATAAAACGAACGCATTCTTCGATGTTCTTTTTCTTTTCCACGATATCGATCCAAACCGGAAGCTCTTCGTCTTCCACCCCAAGGGCGAAGCTCAAGTTGGCTTGCTGATCTAGATCTACGAAAAGAACACGAGCCCCGTACATCGCCGCACGCAATCCCATGTTCAAAACCGAAGTGGTCTTTGCCACTCCGCCTTTGAGCATTTGAATGGAGATGACTTTTTGCGGGTACTTGTGGCCTTCCGCCAAAAGAATTTTACGAACCTGTTCTGGCAAAAGAAAAGGGGTGCTCAGTTTTTTACCGAGATGAACTTCGGCTTTCAGTTTGAGTTCCTGAGGAGTGCATTCCAAAAAAGAAGCCAAATCACTCAGTGTGATGCAGAACTCTGGAGCGGACTGAGAAGACATCATATTCCTCCTGTCAGGTGTCGTGTATGTCCCAAGCCTATAGGTAAGCCCTCACCCCCGCAAGAGCAGCGCACAGAGTTATGGGGTTTTTGTTCTGTTAGGTTTCGTGCACCTAACACCTCTCAGTGCAAATGGCTGACAACCTCTCGGAGATCCATTTTGACCTTGTCCATATCGGGATCTTCCTCGTGGGACCACAGCAGCTCATGGCGCACCCTCGTGAGGGCCTGAACCTCTTCCAGGGTGAGATGGCGCTGGGATTCGATCAAATGCATGAGTCGCATGTCCGTTCGGCGCTTAAAATCCCCGTATTCGCTGTCGGTGGTCTCATCTAAATAATCTAGAAAATCTTGGATTTCCTGTCTCATGGCCGCTCCTCCCTGAAGTTTTTATTTTATACAGGGTCCATTCGGGGGCTGAGGTCTTTTTTAGTGTTATTTGCCAGACGCGGGTGATACAAAGCCCACCTATGAAATTACCTGTTATTGAAAAGTCTAGAAACTGGTTGGTTATCGATAAGCCCCATGGCATCTCCGTTCACAATGAATCTGGAGACGTTCGCAGCTTGCTGAAACAGCAGCTCCATAAAGGCACTTTCCACGACATCTACCCTGTTCATCGCCTAGACAAAGAAACCAGCGGACTTTTGGTGGTTGCCACTGAACAAGAAACGGCTGCGAATCTTTCAGAACAATTCCAAAGTCACAAAGCTGAGAAGAACTACGTTGCCGTAGTTCGCGGCCAAATGACTGTTTCTGACGAGTGGATTCCTTGGGAGTTCCCTATTTCCGACAAAGCCGAAGGACGCAAAAACCCTCAAGGTCTTTTAAAGGACCGTATTGAAGCAAAGTCTTTGGTTAAAGTTCTTGAGAGCAACAACTTCTTCTCTTTGATCGAAGTGCGCCTTTTGACCGGCCGACAACATCAAATCCGCAAGCACGCGGCTTTGGCAAGACATGCCATTGTCGGTGATGAACGCTACGGTGACGAGAAGTACAATGCGAAAATGGCGGGAATCTATGGAACAGACCGCATGTTCCTTCATGCTTTCCGCTTGAGCCTCAATGTTGGCAATCGCGTTCAAACTTTTGAAACGACTATTCCTAAGGAATTCTACACCCTCGTTAAGTAGAGGGTGTTTGGCTTCAGTTCCACTTCAAATGAAGAATAGGCAGAGGGCGACCAGCATCATCGAGCTCTGACCTTCCGACGATCTTGAAGCCCATCTTTTCATAAAATGCCGCTGCTCCATTGTTGTCTTCGTTCACGTCCACGGCCAATGCCGGGTATTTGGATTTGGCGAAGTCGATGAGCATTTTCCCCAGACCCTTTCCAAAGTGGGCAGGATCAATAAAAAGAGAATCAATTTTAGCGTCAGTCATTCCCATGAATCCGCAGGGTTTGTCAGCTCCATCCACAATCAAGGTGAATGCCGCATGGGGAACGTAATCATTCTGCACCTGCAGAGCAATGCCGTCGAAGTCTTGCTCAGTGAGGAAATGATGAGTGGATTTTACTGACCGATGCCAGACTTGATAAATCTCGGCATGATCTCGAGCCACAGAAGGGCGAAGAGAATAGTTCGTTGCTGCAGTCATGACTCATTGAAACATGTTGCCTCGAAATTTGAAAATAAAAAAGGACGAGCTTTCACTCGTCCTTCAATAGTAAAGTTCTGCTGTTCGACGCGCCGTAGACGCAAAAAACTACCAGGCACCTTTTAGTAGCAGAGAGTTGCGCCGTTTTCTGGGCTGCAGCCTTCCCATGCTGTTGTTGTGCAACGGCCGTTTTGTGGAGTTTTCCATTTGCCTTTGGCCATGCAGGACTGCCAGTAAGGGCTTTCTACGTTAGAGGCTTGAGCGTCGAACTCTGTGATCATGCCTTTCAAAAGGTCACGAGCTTGGGCTTCAGACATGTCCAATTTTACTGCCACGTTGGCCAAAGACTTTTGGCCCGGCATGCTGCGTGAGCTGATTGTGCTCAAATCTCTTTGCGACAAGCCAACAGCTTCAAATGCGCTCAATCCTTGCGTTGCCACTTGGTCGAAAGCTGTTTGAATTTTTGTTGCAGCATCAAGAGAGATTTGGTGTTTCTGAGCGAAGTCCAATGCTTCTGTATTGACTGCCAGACCGACGCCCGTGTCGGCTGAGTAGCACCGATGATATCCTCGACATTCACGATAACGTGGAGGACGATAGTGATCATGGCGATGATGGCCATTATGACTGGAACCAATGCCAACTCCAATGGCAACACCGATAGCTCCTGCTGCAATTTCCGAAGGCTCACAGCCTGTATTACAAAACAAAGTGGCTACGAGAAGCCCAGAGAAAATAATCTTCTTCATTTAGTGGTCCTTTCCTTTTTTGGAAGCGAAGCCTTAATGGCACCGCTCTTAAGCAAGGTCCTCTAAAGCAATAGGAGTGCCAGTTTTGAGCGCACCACGGGAAATAAATATCTGTCTTGTTCTTACATCTCTCTAACTGTCAGAAATTCCGCCCGATATTTCATTTCATTAAAATGAAGCGCCTTCATTTACGTTAGGACTCGGAAGTTTGGAGCGGAGAGTTATATGGTGTCATCCCTCCCCCACCGAGCCACTTTGACCACTCCTTCAAACTTCACGGTTGCTCCACATTTCAGAAAGAAAATGCTGGGCTCTTAGTAAGTTCCGGTGTTTAAATTGTTCCTTAACAACTTAACGTGTTCCTTGGTGGTTGATCTCATGAATCGGTTTTCCAAAATCGCATTGCTTGCTTTGGGTGTCTTCTTTAGTTGCTTCTTTTTCGTAACCCTCACACTTCACAACGACCATGTTCAGATTCTGCTTAAAGTTTTCAAATTGATCGATACGGGAGTATGGACTCACTTTGGCAATGCCGGCACAGGCGTTGGCTTTGTTCCGGGGACTTTCCTCACTGCGATCTCGGCGATCCCGATGATGATTTTCTTTTCGCCTTATTCGGCCATGGCTGTAATTTTGCTTTTCCATCTCTTGTCTTTGGTTCTTTTCTCTAAAATTCTAAAAGAAAATTTCGGACCAGTGATCATTTTGGATTTCTTACTGCTCTATTGGCTCAGCCCGTGGAGAGTGGAGCAATCCGAGCTCTACAATCCCGCTTACTTGTTCCTGTTCTCGGCTCTGCATTTCTACACCGCTTATTATATGACGAAGAAGAGCTTCTGGCTCACGTTCTTTCATGTGGTTGCCGTCGGCTTCTGCGCTCAGGTTCACTACTCTGTTTTGATCTTGGCTTTCTTGTCTCTGGGTTTGTATTTCTTGCGTTTTATCAAAGTCAGCTGGCCGGGATTTATCGCGGGAACAGCCGTGGTTTTGCTCAGCCTGGTTCCTTATGTGATTCAATACACAACCCAACAAGAACTTGCAGTGACTTTAAATAAAGACTCCCACAGTTTCTTGGGGCGCAACCTCTTGCTGGTCTACCCCGTTCTTAAAGGCATCAGCTATTGGATTCGCTATGGTGCGATCTCTTATGGAAGACATATCTTCAGCGAGATCAACTTCCTGTGGGTTCAAGAGGGCATCTGGCGCAGCATCGTTCACCACACGTTCCATTCTTTGAAATGGGTTTTCTCTTTGATCACTCTTCTGTGGAGCGCAAAAATCCAAGGACAGCTCTTCTGGAAAATCTGGAAAAAAGATCACCCTTTCAAAATCAAAGTGGAGCGCACCACAATTACAGGCCAAGATCGAATCTCAGCTTACGCTTTCTATTTGTTCTTTGCGATGATCGCCGCAGTTTCATTGTCTCCAGTGGAATTGAATCACTGGCATTTGATTCTGTGTTTCCCTGTGATCACCGTCTTGATGACCATTGCCTTCAATCAACTGCGCAGCAAATTGAAACCACGTCAGTTCAAACTGATCTTTGCCACAGTCTTCGTGGTCTTCTGCACATTCGATATTCTAGGAGCCCTAGGAAGTCGCTCCCACTCCTTCACCTCAAACTTTCACGAACAAGTCCTAAAACTCTACAAAGAATACCAAGCCCCTCAATAGAGGGTGCCTGGTTTCAGTTTTTGTCTACAGAGCGTAATTTTCTAAAGCTGATCTTAGTGTGGTGGTATTTCAGAAGATCGCAGCTCGACCACAGCGTGAGCATCCTGACAATTGGGTGATCCCAAGAAGCCCCCTTTCTCGAGCATCCAGCTCGGGAAACCAAGGAATAGGGACTCATCCACCACCAAGTCATTTATCCACATTCCCAACAATATCAATGCATGCATGATTTCTGACGCAACATAGACAAAAAGTGAAACCAGGCACCCTCTTTATTTTTTTGGTGGTGGGAGTTTGCTGTCTAGTTTTGAGAGGAAGCTGGAGACGAGGTCTTCGCGTTCTTGTCCGGAGACGGGGCGCGCGCCTAGTGGGAACTCGGTGTAGAGTTCTTTTGGGATTTCTAAGAGGAATCTTGAAGCTGTTACCGGACGAACGGCGCCGTTGCGTTTGCGTTGTTGGCAACGTGACATGATCAGGCGTTTTTTTGCACGGGTTACACCGACGTAAAATAACCTGCGTTCTTCGTCGATGTCTGAACCTAAGTTTTTATGTGGCAAGAGGTCTTCTTCAAGACCGGCCAAAATCACCACGGGGAATTCCAAACCTTTTGAGGCGTGCAAAGTCATGAGCTGAACCTTCTTTTGGTTCTCTTCTTCATCACCCATATCATCGCGCAAAAGCATGGCGTCGACGAAAGCTTTGATGCTCTCGACATCGTAAGCACGTTTTCCTAAGTAGGAATCCAAGATGCGTCCGAGGATTTCAACTGCCATCCATTTTTTCTCTGCTGACACCGGATCTGCAGCTGATGCCGCTGAGTATTGACGATAACCGAGGTCCTCGAAAATCTGCACGAGCTTAGCCCCTGGCGAAGACCCGATCTGGTATTCGAAAATAGCTTTAGGAAGATCTTGGATAAATTTAAAAAGATTCTCGATAGACTCCCCGGTCTTATCCGGGATCTCGGCGTCTTTCCACAAACGACAAGCGTCCAGGAAGCTCACACGTTTTGCCATAGAGAATGCTGTGAGTTTTTCAATGGTCGTGTCACCAATACCTCGCGAAGGTACATTGATGATACGACGAAGAGAAACCTCATTGGGCGCCAGAGCCTGCTTCAAGTAAGCCATGATGTCTTTGATTTCTTTACGGTCAAAGATCGACGTCCCCCCACTGATATTGTAAGGGATGCCCGCACGACGCAGGGAACTCTCGATCAAGCCCCCTTGAGTGTTCGACCGGTACAGAATGGCGAAATCTTTGAAATCAAAGCCTTGGCGTTGGAAGTATTGGATTTCAGAAACGACGAAATCACATTCATCTTCCTCGCGATCCAAGATGAAAACCTCAGGGAGCTCCCCAGTGCTTTGAGCGGCTTCGGCTCTCAACACTTTACCATGACGATTTTTATTCTGAGAAATCGCGGCATTGGCCACAGCCAAAATCTCTGCCGAAGAACGGTAATTTCTCTCAAGCTTAATCACTTCGCAGTTCTTAAACTCTTTCGGGAAATTAAGAATGTTCTTAACTTCCGCACCCCGCCAGCCATAGATCGACTGATCGTCGTCACCGACCACAGTAATGTTGTTGTGATTTTTCACAATCTGATGAATCAACTTCATCTGCATCATGTTGGTGTCTTGGAATTCATCCACCATCACTTGGGAGAACATGTTTTGAACTTTTTCAAGAGTCTCAGGATGCTCTTTGAAAAGAGTCATCGGCTTGATCAACAAACCTTCAAAATCCACCACACCTAAATGCTCCAAGCGCTTAGAGAACTTAGGTGTAAGGACCTCGACCATTTCATGATATTCGTCGAAGGCTTCAGTCACAGGAGCCAAGCCCGTGCGACGATCGTTGATCATGGTCAAAAGCTTATCGACATCGAACTTGTCCTTGCCGGCATTTTTGATGTCGCGAAGAAGCTCTTTCAAAATGGAATTGCAATCGCTTTGATCCACGATACCGAAGTACGGGGAAAGTCCTGCTTGCTTGTGAAAACGTCGAAGGATCTGCAATCCAAAAGAGTGGAAAGTTCCCGCCCAGAGATCTCGCCCCGCAGCTCCGAGTTTCACACCCACGCGGTGCTTGAGCTCACGAGCGGACTTGTTGGTAAAGGTCAGCACGCAGATCTCCGGGGCCTGGGCGACTCTTTCAGAGATCATCCGACCTGTTCTGGAAACCAGTACTGTTGTTTTACCTGAACCTGCACCCGCCAAAATAAGCAAAGGGCCGTAATTGTGTTTTACGGCCTTTTGTTGTTCGGGGTTTAGGCCTTTAAGCCAATCCGCCATTGATATGTATTATTTCTTCACGAATTAAACGCGGTTGTGAATCAGAGTTCTAACTTCGTCTTCGAACACCACTTCGATTTTATCTTGTTGAGCATCTTTGATGAAGCCCATACCGAATTTTGGATGTTGAAGTTTTGTGTTCTTTTCGAACTTAGCTTTCATGTTGTAAGACGCTGTTTGAGCACCATCATTAGACATCAACATTTCGTACTCATTGCGGTGGCTGGATTTACGTGAGTTCATAGTCGCTTCACGTTTTTTCGCAGCAGCACCTGTCAAAGGTTTACCCGTGCGAGTTTGAGCCTTAGGCAAAGTGTAAGTCTTTTTGCTTTTACAAATTTCACATTCAATTTTTGCAGAGGAAGCTGACGTATGCGCCAAAACCACGTGATATCTATCGGCATCACATTTTTTACAAAATGCAAAAAACGATTTAGCAACTGGAGGTAAGGTATTCATAGTCATGGGCGTCCTATCTAGTATTGTTGTTTAAGGTTATAAATCATTAACTTCTCGTCCAATTTCTTTTCGCCAATTTCACTGGCGCTCAAGAAAAAGGGACCCTCGTTGCGTTCAATGCGATGATGGAAGTCCACCATACTCTGCTCGCTCTTGGGATCGATCCAAGTTCCCGTGGGACCGTAGTTCTCTAAAAAGGCGTAGTCCGGCTCTTTATTGAAAAACTTCTCCCAGCATTGGGTGTTCACCTGCACACGGTAAGTTATAGTTTTAGCATGAGAATGCACTGGAGCGTAAGCCCCAATTACCTCTAAATGACCATAATGCGAGTGAAGTTTCAAAGCGGGGCTGCCCCACTGAGTCATTCCAGAGCATTGATCCACGTTGGCATACCAAAGGCCAAAGGCCTTCGAGAGGAATCCCATTCCATAATACTGCTGCTCTTTAGGTAAAAGAGAGTTCACAGAGCACAGGTTGTGGGCAACCCACTCTCCCTTGTGCATGGTGGGGATAATAATAAACAAACTGAGCGGCACCCACTCCATCTCATCCAAGGATTGCGCCTCTTTGACGAAAGGAGATGTCTTTGCCGGAGTCGCTGTCGCAGGGAACTTCTGAGGATCCAAGACGGCCCTCACCTCTTTAGACAATGAGGACGCACGTGCAGCAAAACCTGCCACAAAACCGGGCATCACGGCGCAATCATAGAAAACCCAACGTGGCATGGCCATGTTCGAGGGACCAAAGGCACGTTCTTCTAGAGAGTAAATGCGATCAGCGAAGGCCGCTTCTTTCAAATCCAGGGGATTTTTAAAGATCGGCTCTTGGGGGAACCAGTTCAACTTGTGAGCGGTTCCCGGTGCGGCAATTTGATTCTCAGGACGGACAAATACGTAGGGGCGAATATCGCCGCTTTCCATCCATGCCGCTTTTTTTAACAATTCGTTCATTTAAGAGGTCCCACCATATCTTCCGGTCTTACAATCTTATCAAATTCCTCGCCGCTGAGGAGTCCAAGTTTTACGGCTTCCTCACGGAGTGTCGTACCATTTTTGTGAGCTGTTTTTGCAATCTTCGCTGCATTGTCATAGCCAATATGTGGGTTCAAAGCCGTCACGAGCATCAAGGAGTTGTCCAAGTGGCGTTTGATTTGGTTCTTGTTCGCCTCAATCCCGTTCACGCAATGATCTGTGAAGCTCTCACAAGCATCTGAAATCAATCTCACTGAATTCAGAACGTTAAAAACAATAACTGGCTTAAAGACATTCAGTTCGAAGTGACCCATGGATCCTCCGACGCTCACCGCCACATTATTTCCCATCACCTGAGCACAGACCATGGTCATAGCTTCACTTTGGGTGGGGTTCACTTTACCCGGCATGATGGAGGAACCCGGCTCATTTTCTGGCAGACTCAACTCGCCGATCCCACAACGAGGGCCTGAACCGAGCAAACGAATGTCATTGGCGATTTTCATCAAAGAGACCGCAATAGAGTTCAAAGCCCCGCTGACTTCCACCAAGGCATCATGGGCCGCTAAGGCTTCGAATTTATTTTCAGCCGTCACAAAGGGAATTCCCATTTCTTTAGAAATCTCTTTCGCCACAGCCACGGCAAATTGAGGATGAGTGTTCAACCCCGTCCCTACCGCCGTTCCACCGATTGCTAGCTCGTACAAGTGTGGCAACGTGTTCTTCACTCTTTGAATGGAGTGTTTCACTTGCGTGGCATAGCCAGAGAACTCTTGTCCCAAGGTCAACGGCGTCGCATCCATCAAGTGAGTGCGCCCGATTTTCACGATCTCGCGGAATTCTTTTTGTTTTACTTCAAGAGCCTTATGCAGCTTCTCAAGCATCGGAATGAGCCGATGATTGACCTGATCCGCCACAGCGATATGCATAGCCGTGGGGAAAGTGTCATTGGAAGACTGCCCCTTGTTCACATCATCATTGGGATGAATGTCTTTGCTTGGCAAAGTCACACCTTTGATTTGCATCGCGCGATTGGCGATGACTTCATTGGCGTTCATGTTGGTTTGCGTGCCAGATCCGGTCTGCCACACCACCAAGGGAAAGTGCTCATCCAATTTGCCAGCAATGACTTCATTCGCGGCTTGAACAATCAAGTCTGCTTTGTCTTTGGCGAGCAAACCCAGTTGCAAGTTCGTGAGGGCCGCTGATTTTTTCAAGACACCCAAGGCTTTGATCATTTCACGAGGGAAACGGTCTCCACCAATACGGAAATTCTGTGTGGATCTTTGTGTTTGTGCTCCCCAAAGTTTATCTGCGGGAACCTGCACATCACCCATAGTGTCTTTTTCAGTACGGAAATTCATCAGAGCCTCCTGCCTTTTATTCTTACCTGTTTCTACTAAGTATTGCGAGCCACTTGACCCACGTGGGCCTGAGCTGTGGGATAAATCACAAGTTCTTGAATATTCACGTGAGCGGGACGCTTCACACACCACGCAATAGTTTCTGCGATGTCTTGAGCAGAAAGAGGTTTCATTCCCTCGTAAACTTTATCAGCCACTTTTTGATCGCCGAAGCGAACCATCGAGAATTCTGTGTTCACCATGCCGGGCTCAATGTTCGTCACACGAATATTTGATCCCAACAAGTCCATACGAAGCCCCTCAGACAAAGCACGCACAGCAAACTTTGTTGCACAGTAAACTCCGCCCCCTGGATAAGTCCAACGCCCAGCCACTGAGCCTAAATTGACAATGTGCCCTTGGTTCTTCTTCACCATGAAAGGTAAAATCCCGCGAGTCATGAAGAGCAAACCTTTGATGTTGGTGTCGATCATGGTTTCCCAGTCATCGAGATTGGCGTCTTGGATTTTCTCCACACCCTTGGCAAGTCCGGCGTTATTCACCAGCACGTCCACTTGGGGCCACAATTCGAGGTTATCTTTTAATACCGCCTCTAGGGCCTTCCGATCCGTGATGTCGAGCTGAAGAGTTTTCACCTTCACAGCGGACCATTTTTGAGAGATGTCCTGTTGAAGCTCTTGCAGCTTTTCAGCTCTGCGCCCCACAGCGATAATAGAATAGCCTTGCTCCGCCAAAGAGTGCGCCGTAGCCCACCCAATGCCCGAAGTTGCTCCCGTAATGAGCGCCCATTTCTGTGTCATGATTGTATCCTTCGATGAAGCTTTGAATGTATTCGATTTCCCTCCCAAAAGCCACCCACTGTGTTCGACCAGAGGCTTGCGGCACGGAGGTCTTTTGCTTGACACACCACGAGGTAAAAGGTACCGACATGGTTATGAAATACTGGCTCATGAAATCCGAACCTGACGTGTTCTCTATAGACAACCTTGCCAAGGATAAAACCACTTGGTGGGAAGGTGTTCGCAACTATCAAGCCCGCAATTTTATGATGAAAGACATGGAAGTGGGCGACGAAGTCCTCTTCTATCACTCCAATGCAGAGCCTTCGGGCATTGCCGGCCTGGCGCGAGTCTCTAAAGCCGCGGCCCCTGATAAAACGCAATTCGATAAAAAGTCTGAGTACTTTGATCCCAAGGCCACTTTGGAAAAACCCAACTGGTTCTGCGTACAGGTGGAGTACGTTGCCAAATTTCCTGAGGTCATCAGCCTTCAAGACCTCCGCGACAACGAAAAACTTGCTGACATGTTGGTATTAAAAAAAGGCCAACGCCTGTCTGTGCAGCCCGTCGATAAAAAACATTTCGAAGCCGTTAAAAAAATGGGTGGCAAGAAATAATGAAGCTCTTCCTAGCCCCCATGGAGGGCGTTGTAGACTGGGTGATGCGAGACACGCTGACACAGATTGGTGGAATCGACCAATGTGTGACAGAGTTTTTGCGCGTCACAGACAAACTGCATCCGGAGAGTGTTTTCTATAAAAACTGTCCAGAGCTGCGAACAGGATCTCGCACTCGCGCAGGAACTTCTGTGTTCGTGCAGCTCTTAGGTGGACAAGCCGAGCCTTTAGCTTTGAATGCCCAGCGTGCAGTGAAACTCGGTGCTTTGGGAGTGGATCTCAACTTTGGCTGTCCCGCAAAGACGGTGAATCGTCACGATGGTGGCGCTGCCATTCTGAAATCCTGCGATCGCGTTCACACCATTGTCGACACCGTTCGCAAAGCCGTCCCGGCTCATATTCCCGTCACAGCAAAGATTCGCCTGGGCTTTGATGATCCAAAAGCTTGCCTCGATATCGCGCAAGCTGTGGAAGAGGCCAATGCCACATGGTTGACCGTTCACTGTCGCACCAAAACCGATGGCTACAAACCACCGGCTTATTGGGAGTGGATTCCGCAAATCAAAGAACGCGTAAAAATTAAAATCATCGCCAACGGAGAAATCTGGAACGTCGATGATTTCCATCGTTGCGTGGCTGTCACTCAATGCGAAGACTACATGGTTGGTCGTGGTGTCATGAGCAATCCGTTTATCTTCAAGCAGATCAAACAAAGCTTGAACCAAGAGACCGTCGAAGCCATGAACTGGGAAAGGGCTCGTCCCCTGCTTCCTCAGTTCTTTGCCGCAAGCACTCATTACATCAACGATTATTTTGCCGTGTCTCGCACCAAGCAATGGATGAAGGCCCTGTCCTTGAAAAATCCTGAGGCTAAAGTGGTTTTTGATGAGATCAAAATCCTTAAGAAACCACCTGAGTTCCTGTCTCTTCTCGAAAAAATCTGCTTGTCTTAGGTTTTTGCAACCGAACCCCGAGATCCTAGGTTTCCCGAGCTGGATGCTCGGGAAAGGGGGCTTGGGATCTCCCAATTGTCAGGATGCTCACACTGCGATCGAGCTACGATCTCTTTAAGTACCTCCATACTAAGGGCTCAGTTCTTAAGTCTTTATTCCGCCCTGAGCAGAAAGCTTCCGGGGAGTTTTTTGATTTTTATGGACAATCCGGGGCGGCCTCGCTAACTTCCTAGGTATGACATGCTATTGCGGATCCCCAAAAACATATAAAGAGTGCTGCCAAAAATTTATTACAGAAGACGAGCTTCCTGCGACGTCCGAAGAGCTGATGCGTTCACGTTACAGTGCCTACGCAGCTCAGGAGATCGACTATCTTCGTGAATCTTTGGATCCGCAAAATCGCAACGAGTTCAACCACGATGCGACGGCAAGATGGGCGAAAGAATCCAAGTTCACAAAACTTGAGATCGTGCGCACCCAAGACACTGGCAATAAAGGTGTTGTTGAGTTCAAAGCTCACTTCACTGCAGCCGGTGAAGATCACGTTCACCACGAAGTGAGCACTTTCCGCAAACAAGCGGGACAGTGGTTCTACAAATCAGGGAAAATTCTTAATCCAAGTCCTGCAGACACATAGTCTTCGGGGCGCTGGCGCAGACTGGGATTGTTATAGACCGCGATCGCGAGTTGATCGAGCAAGACCCAGTCCCAGTAAAATTCCACTTTCTTCCAACGCACTTGATGAGACACCACGAGACCGAAACGATAAGCCGTCTCGTCATAATAGTTTCGCTCCGGATAAATATCCAAGTTCTGCACGAAGCCTTCAGAGCATAAACAACGAGTCACCATCACACCGATGCCCGCGTAGTTGGTCGTAAAATCCTCATACTCACGCTGAACGGGTGAATAGAGATATTTAAAGTTCAACTGATAGGTGGTCGACTGATAGATGCCTTCGGTGAAACCGATCGTGAGATCCGAACGGTGTTTGTCATTGTTCGAACGATAGGAGCCGCCCAAATAATGCTCCCCCATAAAGGCTCCCATCCCACCGACGAGAGACCAATCTGCTAAAGCAGATGATGTCATCAGTAAAACCAATGAACTAAGGAAAAGCTTCAGTCGTATCATGACTACAAGTCCTTCCCTTACAACGTTCAACAACCACTTCGTTGGCTTTCAATGTCACTCGAGACCACTGCAAGCCTTCAACTCGGGCCACTTGATGTCTCAGCGCCCCGTGAGTCATCTCGGTGTACCACACATGCTCATGACCATTCATAATAAGACGAACCTTAGAGCCCTGGATGATTCCCCAAAAGCGTGCGCGATCCTCATCCGTGAAGTAACCCGTATTGTCTGGGTTCACGTGCATGAAAATCACCACGGGCAAAGTGCTGGCAGAAACTTGCCGATCAAGCCAATCCCAATCCACTTTGCCGTCATAGTAAAAATCTAAATTGTTATTATTGAAAATGAGAAAGCGGTAACCGCGAAATTCAAAGCGGCGATTAAAATCCCCAAAGAGTCTGTTGTACAATGCTTTCCCACGCACGTTCGTGTCGTGATTTCCGAAAGCAACGACATGGGGCAACTTCAAATTCGTAAAGGCTGAGATGAAGAGGTCATACTCAAAGTTATAACCTTGATTCGTGAAATCTCCAGTGTGAGTGATCATATCACCAGAGAAACCATTCATGATTCCTACGAGCTCAGACAAGTCATCATAGTTCTGATGACTATCCGACATCGACAGCAAGATAATATCTTGAGGAGTTTGATCGAGAGCTTCAAGACTCGCGATGGATTGATCGTTCAAACGATTGGCTTGAGTGAGAGTGCTTTCAGAGAACGGAGACTTGCGAGAAAGAGGTCCGCAAGACACAGCAAGAAGAATACACAATGCAAAAATAAAAACGCCAGCCTTCATGTTCCTCCCGAACATACAGACTTACAAAAAGTCCGCACAGAGAGAAGCCGAAACAACCAGCGTTACAGAAAATTACTGAAAGGAATATCCGCGAGAGTTTGCACTCTGCTCAGACGGAAAAAACACTCGTGCGTAAGGAGGAATAAGATCCACGTCTTCATTTGCATAAAGCTCTTTGGTCTCCAAATTACCTATGAGATTGCGACCTACATGGCCCATCACTTTCAGTCGGAACATGTATGGCATGAGCACATTCGAAAACTCTGCAGAGAAAATTCCACGGCGGGCTTCATAAGCTTCTTTGGACACCTGAGAATATTGCTTCGCCATGGTCTTATCAAAGGGAGCAATCAAATAGAACGCGGACCAACCACTGCGCAACATCTCGCGGTTCATATCCACGCCTTCATACATCACTTGTCCCAACAAACGATTGTGCTTGTCAGTCACATCCTCATCCGTTGTGTTAATAATCACAACTGCACCGATGGGCAACATCGCTCGCAAATAATCACGGGCGCGAAGAGCCGCCTCCCCTTGCGTTTGGCGATTCACTTCAACCTCAGGGCTGTCGGTGCCGAGCAGTCTCACGCGCGCCATTCTATTGCTATCTGACAAAGTAATATTGATGGTGTCGCCATCATGAATAGCAGCAACTTGTCCCTGGAATCTTGCCGCCAGGGCGAGGTCGGAAACAAAGAGAAACAGGAACACTAGGAATTTGATGGGGGATTTAAATATTTGCATCCCTCTTTTTAGTTTTCTCGAGGGAATAAGTCAAAAAACTGGCGGATTTTATTATGGCACCACGAAAGCCCTACACTGCTGTCAAAAATTTGATCAGCTCGAGAGTGAAAAAAGGTTCATTTCTAGAAAAAATATCTTAATCCAAAACCCCCGGCCCAGATGTCCTTCACTTGTTTCGCGTACTCCGAATTGTTCACAGCGGCGATCGCGATTTGATCCAAGAGCGTCCAATCAAAGTAAGCTTCAAAGTTCTTCCATTGAATCATGCTTGAGAGAACCAAACCAAAGCGAAATTCAGTTTCGTCGTAATAGTTCGATTCAGGATACTGACTTGGGCTCTCGTAAAAAGTCTCATCACATAGACAATGACTCACCATTGTTCCGATGCCAATCCAGTTGGTGGCAACGCCTCTATAGGAAGAACGGAAAGGCGAATACACATATTTCAAATTCAACTGCTTCACGTCCTCACCCAAAATGCCGGGCGTGTGACCAAAAGTGAATTCCACATTGTGGCGTTGCGACTCTGTCGTCAGAGCTACACCGGCGTGACGGTCTCCCATATAAGAACCGGTTCCCGCGATCACGCCCCACTGTTCGGCAGAAGCCGTAGCACTACTCCACACTATCGAGGCCAGAATCATAAGCTTGATGAATCTCATGGCGACACTCCTCGGCCTGACAGTTCTCAATGCTGACGTCATTTTCCTTCAACGTCACACGAGCCCAATTGAGGCCTTCTATTCTCGCAATTTGATGTCTTAGAACTCCATTTCGCACTTCAGTTTTAAAAACATGTTCATGGCCATTCATAATCAGACGGACCTGAGAATCTTCGACGATTCCCCAATAGCGATCGCGCTCTGCTTGCGTGAAGTAGCCATTATTATCGGGATCAATATGATTAAAGAGCACCACAGGATAAGGGCTGCTGCGCACTTCTCTTGCGAGCCAATCCCAATCCACTCCTTCAGTAAAAAAATCCAAACGGTTGTTATTGAAGAGAATGAATTTGTGACCACTCAATACAAAGGAAGAATTGTAAGGCCCGATCAAACGACGATAGAGCAACTTTCCCTTAGTGACCGTGTCGTGATTTCCGATCACAGTAAAATAAGGCTTATTCAAGGGGGCCATCAAATTCAGATAAAGATCGTACTCGAAGTTCAGCCCTTGATTGGTGAAGTCTCCGGTATGAATCACAAAGTCGACCTTTTGCTTGTTCGCGATCTGCACCCACTTCTTCAGATCATCATAGTTTTGGTGGGTGTCCGAGATAGCCGCAAAAACAATATCCTGAGCCGGGGCCGCAAACAAAGGTGTCGCATTGAGCTTCTCAAACTGAATTTGGTTCAGGTTTTGGACATTGGTCTCGGTCTCTTCTGAAAAAGGAGAGTTTTTAAGCGGTACGCAGCTCATTATGAGACTTGAGAAGAGAATCACGAGGGTCTTAGCTGAGTTTGTCATAAGGCATTTCTCCTTCGATGATTGTAAGTTACCATACTGTTAGCTGGCTTACAATATGGGTGCTGACAAATGAGAATATTTTGATAAGATAAATGTGATTTGAGGTGCAAAATGTCTTTCTGCTTAAAAAAACTGCCCCGTGAAGAGACGATTAAAATGATCGCCGAGAAATTTGGGAACTTAGAGCCTAAGTGTATTGAGGCCTCCATAATTCTTTATAAATTTATGGGAGATTACGAGCGTGCGATGGAAGAGCACTTCCAAAAGTATCATCTCTCTGATGGACGTTTCATGGTGCTCATCACCCTACTCAAGAGTGAAGAACCCATGAAAGCGACAGACATCGCCAATGAACTGGGCGTGTCCCGCGCAACAATGACGGGCCTCTTAGATGGACTGACTCGTGATGGTTATATTGCAAAGAAAGACTGCAAGAATGACCGCCGCATTTGCTTCTTATCGCTCACAGACAAAGCAAAAAAGCAGATCGACGAAATGCTACCGGCACACTTTAAGAGCGTCGCTGATTTCTTTGGTTGCCTCTCAAAACAAGAGACCACAGACCTCAAAAAGATCATCACCAAACTGCAAGAAAATCTGACAACCTTCGCTTCGAACTGAAGGTACGGACACACTTCTCGTGTCGCAGATGCGTTATTATTAAGAAATTCGCCCCTTGATACGGTGGTAGTTAAATAGGTCTTCGCTTGATCAGAGTGTGAGCATCCTGACAATTGGGAGATCCCAAGCCCCCGTTCCCGAGCGTCCGGCTCGGGAAACCAATGATCTGATTTCGTGAGGGGCGAGATGACTGCCACTTTGGTGGAGCAATTTATTTCAATAACGCATCTGCGACACGAGAAGTGTGTCCGTACCTAAATTTTCGTACCTAAATTTTTTTGAAGATCCAATATGGGCTTTTTGCTTTCAACAATTGAAGACTAAAAGCCTGAGCGATCCAATTCATGGTTTTTTCTGAATAGAACACCACATGGGTTGTATCTCGACGATAATGCCAATCATGGAAAGCCGCTTCGCCCTTGTGACTGGAAGTCATCACGGCAAGCCAACCACCGGACTTCACCATTCGTGCTAATTTTGAGATTTCTTCTCTAGGGTTGTAGAAGTGCTCCCACACTTCTGTGCTGGTCACGACGTTGTAGTTGCGACGTAAACTGTCTTGATCTGGGCGATAGAACAAATCGTAATTCGTGACCTGCATGTTCTTGTGTTCAAAAAGAGCTGACAAGAATGCTGTGGGCCCACAGCCATAATCCAAGACATGAACTTTGTGGGGCTCCATATGAGCTTGCTCTGTGTAGTCCACCACGTCTTTCACCAAGGGAGCCAAAAAGGCTTGGTAACCCTGCAAGTCCTCGGTGTTGTGATGATCGTAACGGGCTTTTTCTTGCTCCGCTGTGAGACGCTCTGCAGGATTCATGAAAATAAGATCACATTCAGCGCAGTGAAAATAGGAACGCTCAGGTTTCTTTTCCACTTTAAAGGGCGCAGTGTGTGAGGATTGGCAGAGCAAACAGTTCATAACCCTTAAAGTCTTGTCTCCCCACCAACACTATGTCAAAAGGAATCATGGCTAAAGTACTTATATACACCAAAGACCCTTGTCCTTATTGTGTCCGCGCTATCAATCTGCTGAATGACAAAGGCATTGCCTTTGAAGAAGTGGATCTCACCGAGAAATTCGACGAGATGGAGCGCATGAAAAATGAAACTGGATGGAGAACTTTCCCGATGATCATGATCAATGGAAAATTGATCGGTGGTTACACGGATTTGAAAGCTCTGGATGAAGAAGGCAAATTGGCCGACATGGTCAAATAGGTTTTTTACTGACGAAGTTCCGTGCGAGCGCACATCTCGTTCGGGGCTTCGAAGAATTTAAGAACCATTTCTTCCATCTCTTGGGTGGTTTTAGCCTTGGTCGAAACGCCGTATAAAGCGTTACCAAAATCCAACCAAACTCCGGTTGTGCGCACATAAAAACGCACTTTTCTCATGGCAAGATTTTCGCCAAAATACTGACGAGACAACTGAATCAATTTGATTAAGCAGCGACCATACTCAGCCCCTTCTTCAAGAGGTGTGCGTGGAGCTTTTTGTCCTTCACGACCCTTTGGTGGAGCCATTCCTAATTCTTCACCCAATTGCCACATCATCCATGGACGAGCCGCAAGTCCCCGCCCCGCCATAGCCATGTCACAACCTGTATCCTGCAACATCGCAAGAGCATCTTCCACGGTTTGCACATCGCCATTGCCAATCACGGGGAAGTCCACCGCTTGATGAAGTTGACGAATCTGCTCCCAGTCCGCCCAGCCACGACGTTTTTGTGCGGCGGTTCTCGGGTGCAAGCAAATCCAACTCGCTCCTGAGTTTCTAAGTCCTGTGACGAATTTCAGAAGCTCATCGAATTCTTTTGAACTGCCCACCGCGCGAAGTTTTACACTCACTGGCACTGTGGAATTCTTCACTGTGATACGCACAACTTCTGCGGCGTAATCAGGATCTCCCATCAAAGCCACACCGTAATTGTGCTTCAACGCTTTTTGCACAGGACATCCCATGTTGATGTCGATGGCTTCAGCGCCCCACTCCACCAGGCGCTTCACACTGAGAGCAATGGCCTCTTCATCGTTGCCCAGAATTTGCGGCACGAGTCCTGGCTCATAAGCCGCTCTCATGGTCTCTGGAGTTGTCTCAAGATTTTCATTGGGAATACGACGCGAGTTGAGCATCTCTGTGGGCCAGATCGTAAAGGCATCCGCAGGAAGATATTCGCGCATCACTTCGCGCAAGGCCACATGGCTTAGCCCCACCATGGGAGCCAAGCACAAGGGAAAATTCACTTTGCCGTCTAATAAGGGACGATGCAAACCTCGAAGAGGCTTGCGCGAGGAAACAGAAGAAGTGGCAGAATCAAAAGGCGTCAATCCGACTAGCCGTTTTGAACAGCAGACATTTCAGGAACATATTTTTTTACGGCTTCAAAAGCCCCGAACATCAAAGCCACGTAGAACACGTCACCAGCAACTTGATTTCCGAAGAAAGGAATCGCCGCCACGTAACACTCAACAAGGCCTGCTACTGTTTTTGGATACATCGAGCCCATGAACCACATCCCGAAGTTTGTGATCACAAAGAACAAAGCACTAGAAAGAACCGTCACACCGCCAATGCGTGGTATGCTGCGGGAGTCTTTCAAAGTCCAACCCAAGATCACGTTCAATGCAAAAGCGCCATAAACGAACAACATCACATTGTGCATGCCCAAAGCGAGATCACTCAAAAGCAAAGCCGCCATAGGAACGAGCAAAGACATTCTTTTTGAAGACAAGTATGTTCCACCGAACAAGGCCATGGCTCCAACAGCTGTGAAGTTCCAAGGATGAGGAATTAAACGACTGAATGCCGCGGCGACAACCATCACAACAATAGAAAGTAAACGTAGGTTCATATAACGCCCTTTTCTTGATTTCTTTGGGGTTTTTGATGGGGCGGACGCTATCATCGATTCATCCTGTTGTCCACCAGGTCCTTCACCACTGCAGGGTCTGACAGAGTAGAGGTATCTCCGAGGGCTTCGGGTTGATTTTCTGCAATTTTACGTAGGATTCGGCGCATGATCTTGCCTGAACGGGTCTTGGGAAGCCCCGGAGCCCACTGAATGAGATCAGGGGTTGCTATGGGCCCGATCTCTTTACGAACGTGGAGAACCAGCTCCTTTTTTAACTCGTCACTAGGAGTCTCTCCGGCCTTCAAGGTCACATAGGCATAAATCCCCTGTCCCTTGATATCATGGGGATAACCCACGACCGCGGCTTCGGCCACCTTGTGATGGGAGACCAATGCGGATTCAATCTCTGCAGTGCCCAAGCGATGGCCTGAAACATTTATAACATCGTCCACACGGCCCGTGATCCAATAGTAGCCATCTTCATCACGACGACAGCCGTCTCCAGAAAAATAATAGCCCTTGTAGGTCGAAAAATAAGTTTCTTCGAAACGTTTATGATCGCCATAGACGGTGCGACTTTGTCCCGGCCAAGAATCGGCCAAGGCCAAAACACCTTCTCCGGCTCCATTGATCACTTGTCCCTCCGGAGTCAGCAATTCAGGCTTCACTCCAAAGAATGGCAGTGTGGCAGAACCCGGCTTCAAAGCCATGGCTCCAGGAAGAGGCGAGATCATGATGCCGCCGGTTTCTGTCTGCCACCAGGTATCCACGATGGGGCAACGAGAATCGCCCACGACTTCGTAATACCAACACCAAGCTTCAGGATTGATAGGCTCCCCGACACTTCCGAGAAGACGCAAAGACTTTCTTGAAGTGCTCTTCACAAACTTTTCACCTTCACGCATGAGTGAACGAATGGCCGTAGGTGAAGAATAGAAAATCGTGACCTTGTGCTTATCCACCACTTCCCAGAAGCGAGAAGGTGTTGGATAATTTGGAACTCCCTCAAAGAAAACGGAAGTTGCGGCATTGGCCAGAGGACCATAGACGATGTAACTGTGTCCTGTGACCCAACCCACATCCGCCGTGCACCAGTAAATGTCATCTTCATGATAATCGAACACATACTCATGAGTCATTGCCGCCCACAATAAGTAGCCTGCTGTCGTGTGCACCACACCTTTTGGTTTTCCAGTAGAACCAGAAGTATACAAAATGAACAAAGGATCCTCGGCATCCATTTGCTCAGGTTCACATTGATCACTCACTGTCGGAACAATTTCGTGATACCAAACATCACGGTCCTTTTGCATCTTGATTTCAACTTTAGAATATTGAACCACGAGCACGTTTCGAACTGTGCCGGTCTTTTGCAAAGCCTGGTCTACGTTGTCTTTTAAGATCACAGTTTTTGATCCCCGGAAACCAGAGTCTGCCGTGATCACAAAGTTGGACTTCCCGTCGTTGATACGATCGGCAATCGAGTCTGGAGAAAACCCACCAAACACCACAGAATGAACCGCACCGATGCGGGTGCAGGCAAGCATCGCATAGATGGATTCAGGAATCATCGGCATGTAGATTGTGACGATGTCGCCTTTTTTCACACCCATTTTTTTGAGCACGTTGGCGAAACGACACACTTCACTGTGAAGCTCTTTGTAGGTGATTTTTCTATTTGGAACTTCAGGGCTGTCAGCTTCCCAAATGAAGGCCGTGCGATCTGCGCTTTTTTCCAAGTGGCGATCAATACAATTGTAAGAGACATTGAGCTTACCACCTGTGAACCATTTGATGCTCACCGGAGATTTAAAACTCGTGTCTTTCACTTTGTCCCATTTTTTAAACCAGCTCAGGCGTTCTGCTTCCTCGGCCCAAAACTTTTCTGGATTATCGATGGAGCGTTTATACATATCCTTGTATTTTGCTTCCGTGATCAGAGTGTTTTCCGCGAAGGACGCGTCCACGGGATATTTATCTTTGTGCATAATCACCTCACTCTTTATCGTAAGCCAACTGAGAAGAGGGTCAAATACTTAGCAGAGCGATACTGAAGAATTCCGGCACAAGACTTGAATAGTCCCCTCGGGAACCCATAACACTCTCCTATTGGAACCTAAGTTGATTTTATTCATTTAGGCCCCCGAGGAGCATGCGATGTGCCCATAAAGGGCATGCTGTCTAAAATTTGGGTGAAGAGGTATTTATGTTGATCAAAGGAAATGGCTTCTTGCAATGGCGTCTTTCCGTCCTTGCATTGGGACTCGTGGCGTCCTTCCATTCTGCAGCCTTGGCAGCACCCGCTTGTGAGCAAGTTTTTGCAGAAAAACAAGCTTCTGCCACATTAGATCTTCTCAAAAATCCACAGCTGACAGCTCTTCTTCAAAAAGAACTGATCACCTATGCCATGGCTATTTTAAAAACCGATCCCCGCGAAGTTATTGCCACCAAGAATCTCTCTCCTCGCGCTGTTCGTGATTTAGGCGAAACTCCGACGACCCGCCAAGAAGCCATTGTGTTGAAAGCTTTGGCTGAGTTGGTGGATTCAAAACAACTTCCTCAAGCCCTCGAATTGCTTGTCGCTAAAGCTACGGAAAAAGCAGACAGTGTTCCTCAGTTGGCCATCTTAAAAAATCTCCCCCCAGAAAAGAAACAATTCGTTCTTGCCACTTTGGAAGAGGGCCTTACGGGCTTGGTTCAAATGCGCGGCCTCAGTAAGGCAACTAAAGGCACAACCTATGTGGAGTGGGCGGAACTCTCTCGGCGCATGGTCAAAAAAGTCGATCAATCCCCTGATAACTTTTTGCATTTTTCAAAGAATGACTGGGTGAGAACTGAAAAGGTCGAAGTTCTTGTCGATGGCCCAGCCTCTTTTGCTCTGAGAGAGAAGTTGATCGGCGAAGCAAAAAAATCCGTAGATGTGGTCACTTGGTCTATCTATGACGACATGACAGGCTTTAGTTCTGTGCAATCTTTAATTCAAAAGAAAAATGCCAATGTGAAAGTTCGTGCGATCGTCGATGGTCAAGTCGCTCGTCGTCCCGGACACAGTCAAGCGGTTCGCCAACTTGAAGAAGCTGGCATCGAAGTGATTCGCTGGTTTAGCAAAGACAATCCTTTCCAAGGTCAACATCGCAAGATGATCATCGTTGATGGCGAGCATGTCATTGCTGGTGGCCTGAATATGGGTGATGTTTATAGTCACAAAAATTCAGATCCCAAAGTCGCTAAATGGCGCGATACAGATATCTATATAAAGGGTGATGGCGCGAATCAAGCCCGCCGTCTCTTTGCTGATCTTTGGAATGAGCAAGTTGCGACACACTCTTTAGGTTTTGCGAGGGCTGTGAAGCCAGCTCTTCTTAAAAAATCTTCTCAAGGCATGGACGTTAGCATTATTGAATCCAACCCGACTAAAAACACTGAGGGCTCACCGATCATGCTCACTCTCCTCAAAGGGATTCGTGATGCCAAAAAATCTGTCGACATTGAAAATGCTTACATCATCCTGTTCCCCGCTTTGAAATCTGAAATCCAAGCAGCCATTGCTCGCGGGGTGAATGTTCGCGTTCTCACAAACTCAAACAAGAGCGTGGATGAGCCCATTGTAAGTATTCCTATTTTAAGAAGTGCTCAAGAGCTCGCTGAAGTCGGCGCCCACGTTTACCTTAAAAAAGGCGACACCTTACATTCGAAGTTCGTTGTGATTGATGGAGAGTATTCAGTCATCATGAGCTACAACCTGCATCCTCGTTCTGAACGCATGGAAGGCGAAATGGCCGTGGTTGTGAAGAGCCGAGAATTTGCCGACAACATGAAAACAGTTTTTGATCGTGACATCCACCAAGACAAGGCCGAGTTCGTTGCGAATCCAGAGAGCATCGTTTTCCCACCTGACTTTACGTCACTGGGAACTTTACGTTTGTTCTTTGATCTTCTATAGCCTGTTTCAAGAAGGTGGTCGCAAGATCACCTTCCTTTTTTATCTCCAAATAAGAATGGCCGCACCAAGAGCAAAAACAAAAAGACCAAAAAGGGGTTTGAGTTTTTGATCTGAGACTCTTGGCAAAGTCAGATGTCCCAAAAACAAGCCCACCAAAGCCAAAAGCATCACCTTCCCCAGCAATTCGACATTGAGTGATACACCCTGAATAAGATCTCCGGCAAAACCCAAAAGAGAATTAAAGGCGATAACCCCCAATGAGGTCCCCACGGCTTGCTTCATGGAAAGACCCGCCAACATCACCAGAGCTGGCACAATCAAAAAACCACCCCCAGCACCGACAAAACCAGTGACGGCCCCCACCACTAACGCCTTCGTGGCAAACCATGGAAATGAAAAACGATCCGCCTTCCGCACCTCACGAGGCAAAATCATCGCCGTTGCCGCAAGCAGCATCACAATAGAAAAAGTCACCAGCACCAAACTGTCTTTCGTTATTAAAAAGCCAGCCCAATTCCATTCTCTCGGGATCACCGGTAAAATCAGATGACGCACAAAAAGAACACCCAGCAGGGAGGGTATAGCAAACGAAATCCCAGCCCGGAGGTCCACTTGCTTCAGCTGCCACGAACGCGCAAATCCCACAGCACTCGTCGCTCCAACAATCAGCAGTGAGTAACTCGTGGCCAACAACGGAGGCACATCAAAAAAATACACAAAGAGAGGGACAGCCAAGATCGCTCCGCCACCACCAAAGAGTCCCAAAGAAAATCCGATCAAGGCCGCGCCGATATAACCTATGAGTTCCATTTGGCTGCTCCCGAAATTTTAAATATATACATACCCGCGATCAGAGAGATGACGAACACGATAGCCTGCCAACTTCCGCTTCCCAAAGCGGCAAGGCCCGGCCCAGGACAGTATCCGCCCAGCCCCCAACCGATTCCAAACAATGCACTTCCTAAAATCAAGGGCTTGGAGATTTTTTGATGACTTGGAAGATGCCACTCGCTATCGAATAAAGGACTCGAACGTCTCTTGATCAAAAAGTAACTCAATGCATGAACGGGAATGGCCCCCAACATCACAAAGATCAAAGAGGGGTCCCAACCTTCTCCCCATTGTAAAAAGCCAATGACCTTCCCGGGCTGAGTCATGCCTGACACCGCCAAGCCAATGGCAAATAAGAAGCCAGAAAAAAGAGCGACGATTTTTTGCAGATGAATTTTTTGAATCATATTAAACTCCTAAAATTCCTTTGAAAAAGGTCGCGGTGAGGATTCCAAAAATCATGAACACCAGGGTGGCCACCATCGAGCGGATCGACATTCGAGAAATACCACAGATGCCATGGCCGCTGGTGCATCCGCTTCCCATCACAGTTCCAAATCCCACCAACAATCCCGCGATGACAAGGACTGTGAGGGAGCGCCCTGTGATGTTGGCAAAAAAATCAGGCCGAAGCCAAGCCATACCTCCTCCTCCGAGGATCAAGCCTCCTAAGAAGAACCCTCTCCAGCCCTGTTCTTGCCGGGGGCTTGTTATAAAATTATTCAAAATACCGCTGATCCCAGTGACTCTGCCATTAAAAATCAACATCAGAGCCGTAGCCAAGCCAATGAGCGCTCCGCCACTCAACGCCAATAAAATGGATGTCGTCATGATTTTTCTCCTTGAGTCGTTTGATATCCCAGTTCATTCCACCTTAGCATGCCGCCCACGAGATTGTAGGTTTTGGTAAACCCGAGTTCTTCACTGAGCAGGGTTGTTTGTGCGGAACGTGCACCACTACGGCAAATAAATACAATGGGCTGATCGTGAGACTCTCTTTCCAAGAAGCTCATCACATCTGGTCCCAATGTCACTAAAAGAGCTCCGGGAATGTGTCCCAGTTCACCCACATACTCTTCAGGATTTCGCACATCGATAAGTTTGTACTGCCCCAGGGACTCTTTAAGTTGTTCACAAGTGATTTCATGCATAAAAGCCTCTCTTTTAGGTTCAATCTGACTCCATCCTATATCTATAATGGGCAGGACTATGATGATGGCCGACATAATAAAAAATAATTTTTTATGTCCCAGGACATAACTCTCGCCTGATTCCAGCGTTAGAATGAGACATAAAGACACCTCCCCAAAGGAGACAGACATGAAAAATCAAATCCAACATTTCTTTGATGCAGCCACATCAACACTCACTTATGTAGTCCATGATCTAGAAACGCGAGATGCCGTCGTCATCGATCCTGTTTGGGACTATGATCCTGCCTCAGGACAACTCAGCACGCAGTCCATGATGCCGGTTGTGAGTTATCTCAAAGAGCACAACCTGCGTCCTCACTATATCATGGAAACCCATGCCCACGCAGATCACGTCTCCAGTTCGCAGTTGTTTAAAAATTTCTTCCCAGAAATCAAAGTAGCTATCGGTGAGAACATCACCAAAGTGCAAAAAGTTTTTCAAGAAGTCTTCCATCTCAATGACCTCCATGTCGATGGTCGTGACTTTGATGTGCTTCTAAAAGATGGTGAAATTCTGACGGCAGGTTCTTTGAGCATTAAAACCCTATTTACTCCGGGGCACACTCCGGCCTGCTCCTCTTACTTGATTGAGGATGCTCTTTTTTCTGGTGATGCGCTTTTTATGCCGGATTCAGGAACCGGCCGTTGTGATTTTCCCTTAGGAAGTGCAGAAGATCTTTTCAATTCGATCTCTCAAAGAATCTATTCTCTGCCCGCGTCCACGCGAATTTTCGTGGGCCATGACTATCAACCCCAAGGAAGAGAACTGCGCTTTGAAAGCAGCGTGGCTGAGCAAAAAGAAAAGAATATTCAATTGAAGGCTCAGACCAGCAGGGAAGAATTCGTTCAATTCAGAACCCAACGTGACGCCACCTTGAGCGCACCAAAACTTCTCTTGCCCAGCATTCAAGTAAATATTCGAGCTGGACACTTACCGACCGCCGAAGAAAACGGCGTGAGCTATTTAAAGATCCCGCTCCGCCGCCAATAGTGCGACTCGATCCAGAATGATGATTTCACGGCCTCGTTGTTCGATGAGGCCGTCCTCTGCAAATTTAGCCAACGTTCGGATCACTGTGGGCGTGGTGGTTCCACAAAAATCAGCGATCTCTTGCCGAGTCCAATCATAAGCGGGATGCAACTCTTTCAGATAAACAATCGCTTCTGCGATTCGTGTTGGAGCATCCTTTTCACTCAGAACAAGCTGCCGGGATTCGGCCTGACGAAGTTCCTTGGCCAAGATCTCCAAAAGTTTTTCAGCCAACTCACAATTTCCCTTCATTCTTTCACGCATTTGATCTTTGTCTAAGACACGCAGAATGGAGTCATCAATGACAGTGGCCGTTGCATGATAAGCCTCATGGGCGAAAAGGCTGCGATGCCCAAATATCTGACCCTCTTTAAAAAGACGAGCCAGATGATCCTTCCCGGATTCTGCCCAAAGGGCCAATCCCACGAGACCTTTCTCTACAAAATAAATATTTCGCGGCTGTTCGCCCGCTCGATAAAGAACGTCACCACGTTTGGCATAAACAAGGGACGCATTCACAAAAATCTCTCGAAGTTCCATAACTCTTATCCTCAAGGTAGGGACTTACTTTTGGTAGCGACAGCGCGTCACTACATTGAAACTAAAAAGGCCGGGTTACTCACCCGGCCTTTTTAGTTTTAGCATTTCTGCCTTATTTTTAGTTTACATCTTTGTAGTCAGCGTCGATCACATCGTCGCCGTCTTTTTTAGATCCGCCGCCGTCATCTTGACCAGCTTCAGAAGCTTGCTGTTCAGCACCAGGTTGACCACCTTGCTTTTTGTAAAGCTCAGAAGTCATTTTGTGCGTGAGATTTTGCAATCTCTCGAAAGCTCCTTTTAAAGTCGCAACATCTGCAGACTTGTCTTCAAGAGTTTTCTTCGCTTCAACCAAGGCTTCATTTGCAGACTTCACTTCAGCTTCAGGCAATTGAGAGCCCGAATCTTTGATCAACTTCTCAGTTTGGTATACCAAGTTATCGAGGTTGTTTCTTTGAGTTGCAGCTTCTGCTTTCGCTTTGTCTGCCTCTGCAGCAACTGCTGCTTCATCAACCGCTTTCTTGATTTCAGCCTCAGACAAACCACTTTGTGCCGAGATCTTGATTTGCTGAGATTTACCAGAAGACTGGTCTTTCGCAGACACATGCAAGATACCGTTGGCATCAATGTCGAATGTCACTTCAACTTGAGGCACGCCACGTGGAGCTGGTGGGATTCCCATAAGCTCAAAGCGTCCCAAAGTCTTATTGTCAGAAGCCATCTTACGCTCACCTTGAAGAACGTGGATGTCTACTGCGGGCTGGTTGTCAGCCGCTGTCGAGAACACTTGGGATTTCTTAGTAGGAATCGCCGAGTTTCTCTCGATCAAAGTCGTCATTACGCCACCCAAAGTCTCGATACCCAAAGAAAGTGGAATCACGTCAAGCAAGAGAACGTCTTTCACGTCACCCGCCAACACGCCACCTTGTACAGCCGCGCCCACAGCAACCACTTCATCCGGGTTCACTGTGCGGTTTGGTTCTTTTCCAAAGAAGTCTTTAACAGCTTTTTGGATAGAAGGGATACGAGTCGAACCACCAACAAGAACGATTTCGTCGATGTCAGAAGCTTTCAAACCAGAGTCAGCCAAAGCTTTACGGCAAGGCTCCATAGAGCGTTTTACCAAGTCTTCAGTCATCTGATCGAATTTCGCGCGAGTCAATTTCACTTGCAAATGTTTAGGACCCGATTGATCTGCCGTGATGAACGGAAGATTAATGTCCGTCTCTTGAGCGGAAGAAAGCTCGATTTTTGCCTTCTCTGCCGCTTCTTTCAAACGTTGCAAAGCCATTTTGTCGTTTTTCAAATCAATTGCTTGATCTTTTTTGAACTCAGAGATCAACCACTCCAAGATCACGATATCGAAGTTGTCACCACCCAGGTGAGTGTCACCATTGGTTGCGCGCACTTCAACAACGCCGTCACCCACTTCAAGAACAGAAACGTCGAACGTTCCTCCCCCGAAGTCATAGATCACGATTTTTTCATCTTTTTTTCTGTCCAAACCGTAAGCCAATGCTGCCGCTGTCGGCTCATTGATAATACGTTTCACATCAAGACCCGCAATACGACCGGCATCTTTTGTCGCCTGTCTTTGAGAGTCATTGAAGTAAGCTGGAACCGTGATCACGGCTTCAGTGACAGGTTCGCCCAAGTAGTCTTCAGCCACTTTTTTAAGTTTAGCCAAAACTGCAGCGCCCACTTCTTCAGGTGACACTGTCTTACCTTGAACTTTGAAAGCACAGTCATTGCCTTTAGCAATTACAGTGTAAGGAACTAGTTTAATTTCTTCGCTGATTTCTTCAAATCGACGGCCGATGAAACGTTTTGCTGAATAGATTGTGTTTTCAGGGTTTGTCACCGCTTGACGTTTCGCGATTTGACCAACCAAACGGTCTCCATCTTTTGTGTAAGCCACGATTGAAGGAGTCGTACGAGCGCCCTCTTCATTCACGAGTACTTTCGGCTCTCCGCCTTCCATAATCGCAACGCAGGAGTTTGTCGTTCCTAAGTCGATACCAATAATTTTACCCATACTCATTCTCCTTAAAATTCCGAGATTTATAACTTTGTAAGTTACATTCTTAATGTGGGACCCAAATCAGCTTCGTCAAGGTCCCGGGCTCACTTTTTTAAGCCTTTTTGTGACGAATTTTTAACAAATAATTTCAATTACTTACGTGCTTGTAACTCGTGTAGTCGAACAGTTTCGGTCATTATAGCCCCTGCCCCTCTGGCCCTGGCGTCAAACCCTTCACTCCAGGGCCCAATTTTTCCCCCAGAGCGATCTCCCACAAAACTTACTTTTTACGGCCGAACAAACCCGATTCACCTGCTACATCCAGGTTTCGGCTTTTCGCGATTTCGCGCAACAACTTCTCTTCGTCTTTGTTAAGTTTCTCAGGGAACTGCACGTTCACTTGGAAGTAGATGTCACCACGACGACTGCCTCTGAGTGATGGCAGACCTTGACCTTGCAACTTCACCGCAGCTCCAGGATGTGTGCCCTTAGGCAACTCGAGTTTTTCTTTACCAGTTACAGTCGGCACTTCGATCTCTGCCCCGAGGAGCATCTGTACATAAGGCACAGACAATTCTGCAAAGAGGTCTTCGCCTCGACGTTCAAAGTGTGGATGTGGCTTCACACGGATTTCGACATACAGGTCTCCTGCAGGTCCACCCATGTATCCGCCTTCACCTTCAGTGGCTACGCGCAGGCGAGTTCCCGTGTCCACTCCCGCAGGAATGTTCAAACGGATCTTTCTGTGAGATGCCACGCGGCCTTTGCCCTTACAAGGTTTGCAAGGGTCTTTCACGGTGGTGCCTTGCCCATGACATGTTGGGCACGTGGACGCCATAGCAAAGAAACCTTGGGAGCGCACCACTTGTCCTGAGCCATGGCAGGTTGGGCAGGTGATGGGTTGAGAGCCTTTTTCTGCTCCTGTGCCTTTGCACTCTTTGCAATTTTCTTCTGTGTCGAATTCGATTTCTCTTTCGATCCCAGAGATGACTTCTTTCAAAGAAATCTCTGTCACGTAACGAAGGTCAGCGCCTCGGCGAGGTTCGTTGCGTGAGCGGCGTCTTTGTTGTTGCCCGCCGCCACCGAAAAGATCTCCGAAGATGTCACCGAAGTGAGAGAAAATATCTTCCGCATCGTGGAAGCCTCCGCCACCACCGCCGCGGAAGGCGTCGTGACCGAAGCGATCGTATTGAGCTCTTTTTTGAGGATCACTGAGGATTTCATAGGCGCCTGCGGCCTCTTTAAACTTTTCCTCAGCTTCTTTGTTCCCTGGATTTTTGTCAGGATGAAACTGAATCGCCAATTTGCGATAAGCCTTTTTGATAACATCTTGTTCTGCATCGCGAGCAATGCCCAAAATTTCGTAATAATCTCTTCGGCTCATAGATCCTGACTCATTTTTTATAGGGAAAACACCGTGTTAATAAATATGTGCACGAATGAGTCCGAGTCAAAGGGTGCCTGGTTCTTTTTTGCACTACGGCGCATTATTTTAGAGGAGAAATGCCTTATTTTGAGCAGATGTAAGGTGCCTTCACCAAACTCATCCCTGTGTCGCTCCTGCCCGGGTTAAGTTGGCCCGATTCCCCAATCACGAGTCCATGGACCATGAATATGTTGGAAGCTAGGAGGATTCCCTTAGACCTAAAGTTTCTTTAGTTTTGAGATAATCACTAAGACAAGCAGAATGACTATCAAAAGGGCTTTAGCCGTCTTCAGAATACGCCGATAACGTAAATATGGTTGTTTACGCATGGTGTTTCCTCCTTCTGGGCAGGAGATTCCACCGAAAGCGAGTTTGGCGAAGGCCAATCTCGCTTTTGCATTTTTAAGACCTACTTGAATTTGAGTTTTGTCTTTTTAGAGATCCGAGATGAGTCCGTGCTCGGAAGGTGCCTTCACCAAACTCGTCCCTATGTCAGCTCCTGCCCGGGTAAAGTGGCCCGATTCCCAATCACAAGTCCGTGGACCATGAACATGTTGGAAGCGTGGAGGATTTCCCTCAGACCTAAAGGTTCTTTATTTTTGAGATAATCACTAAGACAAGCAAAATGACTATCAAAAAGGCTTTAGTCGTCTTCAGAATACGCCGATAACGTAAATGGGTTTGTTTACGCATGGTGTTTCCTCCTTTTGGGCAGGAGATTCCACCGAAAGTGAGTTTGGCGAAGGCCAATCTCGCTTTTGCATTTTTAAGACCTACTTGAATTCGAGTTTTGTCTTTTTAGAGATCCGAGATGAGTCCGTGCTCGGATAATGAGTCTCAGTGCTCTCATGAAAACAGGTGCCTTCACCAAACTCATCCCTGTATCGATCCTACCCGGGTAAAGTGGCCCGATTCCCAATCACAAGTCCGTGGACCATGAACATGTTGGAAGCGTGGAGGATTTCCCTCAGACTTAAAAGTTCTTTATTTGGAAGATAATCATTAAGAAGAGAAAAATGACTATCAAAAGGGCTTTAGTCGTCTTCAGAATACGCCGATAACGTAAATATTGGTGTTTACGCATGGTGTTTCCTCCTTTGGGCAGGAGATTCCACCGAAAGCGAGTTTGGCGAAGGCCAATCTCGCTTTTGCATTTTTAGGACCTACTTGAATTTGAGTTTTGTCTTTTTAGAGATCCGGAATGGGTCCGCTGTCCGCTTCACCAATGATCAGACTAATCTTTGAATTCTCGCTTGGCTTTTTCTTGGACATTTTTAGCTAAAACCACATGCTCTTTTTTTAGCCATGATTCGAAATACTTTCGAGCGGCTTCTCTGACGCTGGGTTGGCGTAAGATTTTATTGATGTCTGCGATGATTTCTTTACCCTCATCAGAGCGTGCACAGGCCGCATACACCAACATGTAATCAGGTTGATCTGCCAGAGGCCAGAAGGTGAACTCCAAGAAGCCCGGTTCATAGGGATTGGCGAGAACCAGGTCGATTCTTTTTTTAAGCAACATTTTTTTTAGACTGTCCACCGCATCTCGAGAATTGATTTGGTAGATGTTGGGCTTTCCGGCATAGCTCGCAAGGATCTTGTCCATGTCGGCTCCGTAACTGCGACCCGCGACCACTCCCACGGTGAGTTTTCCGTCTTTTAAGATTTGCTGCAAATTCAACTGTCCTAATTTGGACTCGAACCTTTTTGTCGTTGCCTCGCTGTCCTTGAGACCAAAAATCCCTGGGGACAAAGCCGCCAGATATGGAGAAGAAAACACAATGGACCCACGATCTCCGTTCTTGAAAAGTCCAGGAGCACAGGATTTGGTATCTGACTTTAACATTCCCTCTCGGCGTGCTGCAGGGACGATCTGGATTTTGTGTTCGTACTTAGAGAGTTTGGGGATGAGCTGTTCAGTGAGCATTTGATCTACGAAACCTTGGTTCTTTCTCTCGCCGTTGGCGACGTGAACTGCGGGGACGTCGGCGAGGTACCAGTGGATTTCTTTTGCGGCTTGGGCTGGGGGGGCTCCGAGGGTGAGGAGGAGGCCTGCTTTGATGAGTATTGTGCGCGGTTTTCTGAAGATGCTCATGGGGTAATCATGGCATTGTTTTCTGCAGGGAGAAATCTTCATTTTACAAAAATCTCCAGAACTTTCTCTCAACCTTTAAAAAGCATGGTTCGCACACTAAAACCAGAGCAAACCTCACAAATTAGCAAATTTTTATCCTATGATTTCAATCACTTACCTTCGCACTCAAGTTTCTTGCTATGCTGTCCGATTTATAGGACAATATGTTTATGAACCTCCAAGAAGTGCGTTTGAACGCAAAACAATATGGACTAGGGGAACTTCACAAAGAAACGGGGGTCGCGCGCTCGCGTCTGTATGAGTTCGCCAATGGAGCAGACCTCACTCAAGAAAATCTGCTCAAAGTCTTGTCATGCTTGGGCCTGGCTGTTCGAGTTGTGGATCTTCGAGATCAGTCAGCCCTAGACCAGTCTCTTGCCTTTTATGGAGCTCCTGTTGTTAGTCAAGTTAAGCGCCCTGTACTTTCATTGGAAGAATCTGTCATGGGTTCTCTACTGCAAGCAACAACGAGCTCTATGTATTTTGAGTTTGCTGTATATCTTCTTTATAGAAATTCTGTCGATTCCTTCAGCCTTTTGCAGCTGGCGAAGATGCCAAAGCAGCGACAATTGCTTGGCTATGCAGCTGACTGTGCCTTCGCTTTGAAACAAAAAGATGAGCTGAAAGAGCTCGCTCTTGAGTTGTATGATAAATACGATGAATTTAATTTCTCAGAGGGCAAAGCAAGTAAATATGCCAACCTCCGAGAGCAAGAGAGTAAGAATAATCTTGCTCGAAAATGGAATGTTCGGACGTCCACTTCCCTTCAGACATTTAAGCAACGCTTTGAAAAGTGGGATGCTATGAATGCGTCTGCTGAAGAAGGGCTTGATGAGTAGTCTTGCTTTAATAACCAAGGTTTTGAATGTTTTGGATGGACTCCTTGATAAGAAAGTAGATCTCTTTATCATCGGCGGGGCTGCCGCTGTTTTAGGGTATGGCTCTACACGAACAACCCGAGACATCGATACGTGGATGACCGTGCCTCCTGAGATCTTGGAGAAATGGGCCGAAGCAAAAAGACTTTCTGGTGTTGATCTTGCTATTGATGCAGTTAGTATTGCGCAGGCTGCCTATGGCGTAGAAGAACGAGCGACCTTGTTGCAAATGCCGCTTAAAAATATCAGAGTGTTTCTTCCCTCTAAAGAGGATCTCATTTTAATGAAGATCTCACGTTTTTCAGACAATGATCGTGAAGACATCGCAGTGCTCATCAAAAACTGCAATCCGGAATATCTGCTAGATCTCTATCTGCGAGAGTTTATTCCCTATGCCGTTGGCAACAAGCGCATGATCTCTATTAATTATCTTGAGATGATTGAGGGGGCTTTTGGAGTGGATGTGGCTGAGGGGCAGGAGCGTGTGCTAAGGGCAAATAACTATTTCTAACCTCGAAAAAGGAAACACGGTTCAAATGTCTTCTTCGAAATAAGGAAGCCCACCATCTAACACATAGCTGCTGGAACTTTTGATGGCCTCTTGAATAGAGAGACCGCACTGTAGAACTTTATAATGCTTCCCATCAGGATGCGAGTATACAATCTCAATAAACCGGTACTTTTTCTCCTCCACCGGAGAAGCATACTTTCCTAGATACTGATATAATTCAGCGCCATATTTGGAGTTATCCAAATATGGCCTTTTGAAAGAAACCTCTTTTATCGCGTCTTTAACGGCTTCCAAACAGCTATCTCTAGAAAGAGGAAGACCTATAGCCTCCCTTGAGATAAGAAATCTAAGGAACTCGTCATCTTCCCCCCACTCATTCCAGTCGACGATTGAAGGACTTTTCGAACCTGGCATGTGAATCAAAACATCTTGAATTTCATCAAAAATTGCATCAAGGAATAGCTACTTCAGCCTTCATTTTTACTTACCCCACGGCCAGTGTTTAACAACTCCAGGGATGTCAACATGCGGAGTTGAGCGTCCACCTGGCTTAATCGGATGAATATCCGCTCTGATTATATTTTTGCTTTGATCAGGTAATGGATTATTTCTAAATATCCCGATTTCTTCTCCTCCTGAGTTCGGATAATTTCTATATTGTATTGAAGTGTGCGTTGCTTTGCAAGCTCCGCCACCGGCAGCCCAACCGCCTACAACTGCCAAAGGAACGCCTATCACTTCAATTTATTTCATCAAAATGAAGGCGAAATTCAGTTTTACTTCTTCTCGCCTGGAAAATTTTTGCGGAAGGATATTTGCTTGTCGTTAAGTTTATTAGTTGAGACTTGTTTTCCTCAGACATTCTACAGCCTAAAAAAACGCATTCTATTTCTTCCTGATGAAACCCTAAGTATACAATTTTTTTGCCAGAGTCTTCCGGCCTTGGAAAAATCATGCGCCATTCATTTTCATAGTACCAATCAGTTGATTTTGTTAAAATCAGCTCATGATAAGTCCTAGTTAAATCCGGGAATTGACCATGTTTTATTAGATTGATCCAGTCATTATTGTCTCCAAGAATGGGATATTTATTTTTATACTCTACCTTTAAAGATGCACACAAAAGAGACTGCTTTTCTTCTATGCATTTGATTTTAAAGACTGCACCCTGATGTTCATCTGCATAGTGGGACCACATCAAAAGATTGTCGTGATCCTCCGTCACGCAAAATACGAAATTTTCCTGAAAATATTTGGATTGCTCTTTGGCTGCAATTTGAAGTGCTCTGGTAAAGTAATCTGGAGACAAATTCGCTAGGAGTACGTCCTTGATATTATATAAACCTTTTCTATTCAAATGAAGTGGCATTGTAGCCAAAACTGCTTCAGTTAAACCTAATCTTGGATTCGGGCTTCTATCTAAAACAGCATCTGCTATGGTTTCAAAAAATATATTCTTCATCTCCTCTTCAGAGATGCCTGGTTGAAGAGTTATTTGTGAATCAAATGGGTCATTAAAAAATGTAGGTGATTTATACAAAAAGGTTCTTTTTTCTAGAGTCTTTTGAGCGCCATCAAAACCAAAATATTTAAAGAAAAAATCTCTACCATGGGATTTTACAAGCGACACCTAACACCTCGAGCTTTTTTAAAATTCTTATCAATTTATCGGATTCTTGATCATCAAACGCAGCGACTTTCTCAGAGTGAAAAGATCCAATGGCCATTTCTATCCAAATTTTCCAGATTTTCTGAATTTTATTGGCACGATTTAAACGCGCTCCACCCAACTAAGGACGGTCTATTTATTTTTTGAAATCCCCAGGGCTCGAATTAGATACTCAATCCCGAAAGATATAAACAAAGCAACCGAACATAAACAAATCACCAAGGAGACTTCAGCGAGGCTATCACCGCCAAAGATCTTTTCGCTCAACAATATCCCAAAAAAAATCCAGGCAATCATAATAAAAGCGTAAAAATATGATCTTTTTCCCACTCAAATCTCCTATATGATTCGTTTATCCTACCGAATATCTCTATCTTCCTGCAAGAGAACTACATTGATTCTGATTTGGATTTTGGGTTAGTCCAGGAATAGAGACTTCTGGGGCGCCTCTAGTTCGAGCCATATTGATATTCTTGCCCCCCTCATAGCCCAAAAACACACCTAATCCAATTGCGGCCAGTCCTAACCCTGGATTTGCTACGCTCATCTGATATCCCGTGCGTATCGTAAACGCGCCTAAAGCTGCAAGGCCACTGCCGATAGCTAACTGCACATTTGGTGAATATCTATCGGCAATGATGTCTTGAAATACCAATCCGGATGGATCAACAAAGTTAACGGGATCGTTGAAAACGTAGCCATACAAATTCGCATCCTGCCCATTGAACAGAATCGGATCCTTACTCGTCCATCTACCAATCTCCGAATCAAAATCCCTCGCCCCGAATCTCACCAAGCCCGTCTGACTGTCATAAAGGCCGCCAGCGAATCCAAATGGCAGGTAACCAGGATTTGTATCTTCAGTCACTCTTCCGAACTCGTCGTGATTCATTCTTTGTATGATGCTCCCATCGCTTTGTTTTACAACCAAGCGTGGTGATCCTAAATGATCTGAGATGATTCTGTAGTTCTCTCCACTTGCGATCATGTAATCAGGGATGTTGCCTTTGGAACCATAAACAAATCGTTTTGCGATGGCTCCTGTTGCATCAAGCTCCGCAGCTATACGGTATTGATCCATGTAAACCCAACGTTTTTGAAGTACGCCGTTTACTTTCTTACCGATTCTTCTGTTAAGACCATCAACCTCGTACTCGATCACGGTTGTCGATGGCAGAGTTACAGTTCTCAGATTCCCGAGCACATCGTACACGTACTGTGTTGTCTGACTGAGTGTATGATTGGTTTTACTGGTTAGATCTCCATTGGCGTTATATGTGAACGACAACGTGTTGTAAGTGAGCAAGCGATCTTGATCATCATAAGTTGCTGTTGTTGGCGTAGATCCGACAGTACCACCGTTGCGGTTGCTGTTCGTGTCATAACTGTAGGTTGCTACTGTTGCAGAGTTCTTTTCTGTTTCAGTTAAACGACCTGTGTTGTCGAATGTGTATGCAAATGCATCTGTGGTGCTGTTCATGGATTGGGTTTTGCCGTTGATGCGGCCCATGGCGTCTCTTCCCAATGCCAGGTCATAGAGGATTGTTGCGCCATACATCACCTGATATGAAGTAACTTCACCAAGGTTATTATAGGTATACGAGTCCGTGAACACCGTAGCACCAGAACCTAGTGTTGTGCCGGTGAGCTGTCCATTCGGAGTATTGTAGGTTATATCGAGATCACCAACTTTGATGAGATCCTCATCATTGTTGTAAAGGTAACTAATTACAGAATTTTCAAGAGGTCCTTCCGCCTTATCTGAGCTTAGCAGCCCCGTCGAGCCCGAATATGTCGGCGTGTAAGACACCATGATATTGTAACTAGAATCTCGGACCACTACTTTCTCCGTTTTTGTTCCAATATAGCTAATTATTGTTCTCCTTCCGCCAGGCTGCATAATCTGACTAGGAAGTCCGCTTGGAAGATTTTTGTCTAGAGAGAATGTTCCTTCAGAAGTCACATAGGAGTCTAAAAATCCTGAAGTTGCATTGTAGTTAAATGAAACATAGTCCCCTGAAGGTTTCGTAATATTTGTGATCTGCTTGTCTAAATTATAAGTGTAGGTGGTATCCACAGTCCCAGTAAGTACAGGTGGTTGATAAGCCCCCAATAATTCATGAGCATTAAACTGGAACACATGTGCGTTGCCTTTTGGAGTGGTAAGGTTCGTGACGTTTCCATTAGCATCATAACTAAAAAGAATTGACCTTGCATCAGGTAGAACTTTTGCGGTCACTCTCCCGGCACTGTCGTATACGAATCCCTCCACCTGGCCGAGCGGGTTAGTTATACCGGTCAGATATTTTGTGGTAGGATCATATGAGAATTGCGTCAAGCGCGTGCCATGAGAAACTGCAGAAAGCCTTTCATCTGTATAAGAAATTTCGAGAGGCAAAATGCTACCTTGTTGCATAGACACAGCTCTCTCATACGCATCCAACTCCACAGATACAGTTTTACCCAGACTTGACGAAGAGGACCAAGTTTTTGTGAGAGGATCAAAAACACTCGTGATAACACGGCTGCCTTTGCTTTCAGTAAGTTGCAATGTCTGAATAGAAAATGGATCATTGGGGTCTGTTAAAGTAAGGCTTTGGCTATAATTTATTTGATAATAAATCGAGCCCGCCGTTATATACCTTGCTGTTTCCCGGTTCTTAGAGTTTGAGAAACGTATATCAGGCTGGAAGTGACGATTGGTTGTATCTCCACGATCTGTATAGCTCTCAACCACCGTTGTGCCGTATTCATTTCGACTAAATGATGATGTCGACCCATCAGCTCTCTGTGTATTTGTTGACGAACTTGTTGGTGCTCTAGATCCAGTATATCTGTCTGTACGACCAAGCGGTGTTATAACTTGAGTATTTAAATTCGACGGTCCAGTCGAAGAGTCCACAAGATCCCAAAAGAACCCACCACTATGAGTATCAGCTTCTAAGCTTCCTGAAGAGTCATAAGAAAAAGTACTGATTTGAAGACCTGGTTTCTTGAATGTCTGCATCAAACCGTCGGAAGTATATGTCATTTCATATGCCTCAGAGTTTGGATTAGTCATCTTCTTCAAATAACCATTCGAATCAAGCTCGATACTAGTCACCTGGCCATTCGCAGCCGTAATTGAAACAAAGTTGCCTGATCCGTCTCTCACTAATGAAGTCGTTCTCGAGAAAGGTTCTAAAATTGATATTAGTCGACCATTGGAGTCATATACGAACTCCAATTGAGTAGCTCCGACTAGACCCGACTTCGTAAAAGCAATTCTTCCATCTGAATTAAATAGATGAACGGCCCGTCCATCTTCATCTGCAATCATGTATCCAGAGGTGCCCCACGGCTGAGTCAAAACTTTCCGAACATCTCCAGTGCCTGAAAACAGAGTGCCACTGTTCTTGTCATAAAATTTGTAAACATTGGGCAACCATCCCCCTAAACCCAAAGCCGTCGCTTTGAAACTGCCCAGAATGATAATCTTTTGAAACATCAAGTTAGAGCTTGCGAGGTTTTGCTTAATATTAAGCTCGAGTTTTTTACTTCCAATCACACTATTGCCGAAGTTATCTAACCCGTCCCATTGGAATGAAAATGACTCAGGTCCGAGGTTGGGCCTACTCTGTGTAAAAATACTTAATCCATCCAATATGACGTCAATATCGTAGGAAACAACTGCCGTATTTAAATCTGGAAGCTTGATTACTGATTTATATAGGTCTTTTTTCCCCACACTCCAGTGACTGAAGTAATTCATTGAGAATGATGAACCAACTAATTTTACGGACTCACCGATAGCGCGGTTTTCAACTTTTAGGATCGACCCTTTTTTACATGTCAAATCTCTCACCAAAGTTTTATCGTTCTTAAAATCTGGTAATTCGGATGCCGAACAGTAGACTGCAGAGGGCATATCATGACTCCACGCCGGCGAACCATTGCAGGAAACATGACTACACAAACCGTCAATCGCCAAGTGTCCATTTTGATTAACGTATGCACTGCCCGAAGTAAATGTCCCCGTTTGCCAAGATGGTCCGCCCCCCGGCGGCCAGCAGTGGAACGCTCCTTCGCAATGATTTCGTGCTGCCGCAACATTGTTCATAAGACGCTCAACGCAAGAATCACCCGCGTAGGACAAATGAGGAATTAAAAGCACAACAAAGGTTGCAACAAGTGTTCTCAGAAGTGGACTACCTTGTTCACGCTTAGTCTTATCAAAAAAAATGGTATGCACAATGACCCCTCTCGAAAATTAGAAATATAATTCCCCACCGAGGGATTGTATCGGCGGCCAGCATTTTTTTTCAATACCGTACATAAAATATAGACTTGTTTACAGGTTTTAAACAATTTTTCTTTGCAAACTTATATTGAGGGCAACGACGATGCAGAAACCTCAGTTAAGAATTGATCAAGAACTATTTTTGTTTTTTCATCGATTCGATTTTTTCGCGCAGACGATTTATGAATTGTTCATCTTGCCCACTAGCGATCATATCTTGAAGAAGAGCTTCAGCAAGCGCAACATTTCCTGAATCAGAATATGTTCTCCCCGCCAAGGTATAGAGCCATGGAGGCCCACCATTTTGAGCAGCGGCGATCATTAACTCAGCAGCTCTCTTCTGATCTTTAACTTCATAGAGATAGTGATAGGCGGCTCGATATAAAATCGGCCAGTCTTTGGGGAATTGCTTCACACCTTTATCAAAGATCTTCGTAGCACCTTCATAATCCGAAACAATAACAGTAAGAGCCAACCCGCCGACGGCATAAGGCATTCTGAATTTTGGAGACAAGTCTGTCACCGCATCAAGCATACGCGCTAACCAAGAGTTGCCCGCACATAAATGCTTCGCAAGGGGCATTTCACAATAATCAAGATCTTGAATGGCACGAATCCAAAGTGAGTCAGCCATGACCTCTTGAAAACCAAAAGCCATGCGCTCAATTTGTTGAGGAGGAGCTATCAATACCCTTGGTCTCTCCGTCTTCCCCCCGTACTGCATTTGTGAAACGGCTATGAGGCAAAATGCAAAAATCCCAAGCACTATGCTTGGGATTTTTGATTTAATCTCTAGTTTATGAAAAACTGAAGAAGACATTATTACTACTGAATACCTTGAACTGTATTTGTAAGGTCTTTTCTCTCGTTAATCGTCCAAGTATCACTAGCTGTCCCATATACTACGCCGACAGCAGCAGCAGTAAACACTGTGTTAGTAAGAGCTGTAACGCCCGGTACAGCTACCGGAGCATTGCCATCAGCACCATTCAACACAGTACAACCTGAAGCGCCAATAGTAGCTGTTGCTGCGGCACCACCATTGCAATACGCAAGTGTGGATATCTGATCTCCAGGTGCAGGAGGAGCTGGGTTATTATAACCATTTGCAGGTCCAGCAACAGTACCTGCAGCAGAGAAGCCAGCATTATAACGCAAACGACCTTCTGGAGCATACCCGATCGCACCAAACATAGAGTGGTAAGCAGTGTACTCAGCATAGAAAGCTTTTTCTGAAGTGTAGATCGAAGACAAAATAGTCTTAGCTTCAGATTGACGTGCTTTTGCGATGTACTTATTTACTTGAGGCACAGCAATCGCCGCCAACACCCCGATGATCGCAACCACAACCATCAATTCAACGAGAGAGAAACCTCTCTGATTATTTAACTTATTTTTACCCACCAACGTGACCATGTTAAGACCTCCATGATGTCTCTTATTTTGTCATTCCTCATAATGGTGCCAAACCGCCTTCTACAATGCAAGGTCCTGTCTAATTTCGAGACTCGTTTTTCTTAATTAAGTTCCCTATTTAATAGGGGGAGGCCGATTTTGAGGCGCAAAACAAAGTGCTAAAGCAATGTTTATTATGCGTCATGAATTCATCAAATCCGCTCCAGTCAAAGCGCACAAAGCAGGTCAGTGAAATGGAGCCATGGCTCTATCAGATTGGAACGCATACCCCAGAACATTAAATCTGTTTCTAGACTCGACTTGCCTTACGAGAAAGAGTGCTCATATTGAGGCATGAGGTACAATAGGCCATGGGTCAAAATAACGGCAATAAGAACGACAACCACTCATTTGGATCCCCGGATGGAGATGCAGAGGTCCAGCTCGTTCCGAAAATAGATACTCCGAAGATGTATAAAGTGATTTTGCTTAATGACGACTACACACCAATGGATTTTGTGGTCCTTGTATTACGTCGTTTTTTCGCGAAAACAGAAGAACAAGCCACGGAAATAATGTTAGATGTACATAAGAAAGGCGCAGGTGTCGCAGGGGTTTTCAGTCTTGAGATTGCCGAAATGAAGGTAATGCAAGTGAACCAATTCGCGCAACTCAGTCAGTATCCCCTCAAGAGCACTCTGGAGGAGGAAGCATGATGAGCCGAGAACTTGAGCGCAAGCTCGCAGAAGCCACCGAACTCGCCAAACGCAATCGTCATGAATTCGTGACGCTTGAACACATCCTCATTGTCCTCACAGAATCCCCAGTCATGGTTGAAATTCTTGAGGCCTGCTCTGTGAACGTTCAAAAACTCCGACATGATCTGCGGGATCATATTAAAGACGGCATTCCTCACATCACTGACGATCAGCTTACGACATATGGGGGATACGAGTCCTGGACTCCGGAGTTCACCCTCGCCTGCCACCGCTTGATTCAGCGCGCTGCCATTCAAATGAAGAGCGCAGGACGCAATCAAATCAGCGAAGGAAGTTTGTTGGTTTCGTTGTTCTATGAACAGGACTCCAATGCCGCCTTTGCTTTGGCCAAACAAGGTCTCACTCAATTTGATATCATCAATTATATTTCCCATGGCATCCGCAAAGATGGCCATGAACCAGACATTCCTCCAGCTGGAAGCACATCAAGAAATGACATTGATGGACAACCTATGGACGAAAATCGCGGCAATCCCCTTGAGAGTTTCTGTACGAACCTCAATGAGAAAGCCAAGTCCGGCAAAACCGATCCTTTGATTGGTCGTGACGACGTGATTGAAAGAACCATCCAAGTTCTTTGCCGCCGCACGAAGAACAATCCTCTTTTGATCGGCGAACCCGGCGTGGGCAAGACTGCCATCGCCGAAGGCCTCGCGCAAAAAATTGTTCAGGGCCAAGTTCCTGACAAGATGAAAAATGCCGTGATCTATTCTCTGGATTTGGGCGGCCTCTTGGCTGGAACCAAATTCCGCGGAGACTTCGAAGGACGCCTCAAAGCCGTGGTGAAAGAAATCACCCGCCGTCCGAATGCCGTTCTATTCATTGACGAGATCCACACCATCGTGGGAGCTGGCGCGACAAGCGGAGGCTCAATGGATGCCTCGAACCTGTTAAAACCCGTTCTTGCCACTGGCGAAATCAGCTGTATTGGTTCCACAACTCACGCCGAGTTCAGACAGTACTTCGAAAAGGATCGCGCCTTGAACCGCCGATTCCAGCGTATTGATGTGACTGAACCAAGCACCGAAGACTGTTTCAAAATTCTCAAAGGCCTGCGCAAATCTTACGAAGACTTCCACAAGGTCACATTCACGGATGATGCTCTGAAAGCCGCTGTAGAGCTTTCTCAAAAGCACATCCACGGAAAACTCTTACCCGACAAAGCCATCGACGTGGTGGATGAGTCCGGCGCCTACTTCCGATTGAAATTCCAAGATGTAGACACCATCAAAATTGATGTCTCTGAAGTGGAAGAAGTCATCGCCAAGATGACGGGACTCCCCGTTGCCAGCATTTCTGCCAGTGAGAGATCTCAGCTTCGTGATCTGGATAAGAAACTCAAAGCTCTTATCTTCGGTCAGGACGAGGCCATCGATCGCCTGGTGACCAGTATCAAATTCTCGCGCAGTGGATTGAGCCGTGCTGATAAACCTATCGGCAGCTTTCTCTTCACTGGGCCTACCGGTGTCGGTAAAACCGAAGTGTGTCGCCAACTCGCCATGATCATGGGGGTTCACTTTGAACGCTTCGACATGAGTGAGTACATGGAGAAACACGCCGTGGCCCGCCTCGTCGGAGCTCCTCCGGGATACGTGGGTTATGAAGAAGGCGGATTGCTCACTGAAGCTGTGACAAAAAATCCATACGCTGTGATGTTGCTGGACGAGATTGAAAAAGCCCATCCCGACATCACCAATATCTTGTTGCAAGTGATGGATGCGGGTCGACTGACAGACAGCAATGGACGCGTGGCTGATTTTAAAAATGTCATCCTGGTTATGACTTCCAATGCCGGAGCCCTCGAGACTTCTCGTGGTTCTATCAGCTTTGTTGAAGAAAACCGCAGTTCCCTGTCTTTGGATGCCATCAAGAAGTCTTTTGCTCCTGAATTCATAAACCGCTTAGATGCCATAGTTTCTTTCCGCGATCTCTCTGACGACATGGTGCTGAAAATCACTGGCAAGTTCGTCGATGAGCTGAAGATGACTCTGCTTCAGAAAAAAGTAGAGCTGAACGTCTCTCAGGATGTCGTGAAATGGCTCATGAAGAAGGGTTTTGACAGAATTTATGGTGCCCGCCCTCTGGCTCGCTGCGTGGACGAAAACTTGAAGAAAGCCCTCGTGGACGAGCTCCTCTTTGGACGCCTTGTCGATGGCGGCCGTGTCAACGTGGAACTGGATAAAGATCAACTCAAGTTCCATTTTAGCACCACTTCAAATGGCCAAAAAAATCAGAAACAACCCGTCACGACCTGATAGCATTGACATTTCAGACAGAGTTCGCAAATTCTATATATACGGAAGTTATCTCTCCCAAGGGATAACTTCTGAATTTTTAGAAAAACTCTCTAAGGAGTGTTAAGTATGGCGATGTTTAAACGTATTGGTCTTTTTCTTCTGACGAACATGCTGGTCATCGTGACCGTAGGTATCGTTTGGTCCCTCGTGAGCCACTTCCTCGGCTTAGCAGGACTTAATTCTTATATTCCGTTCTTGATGGTGTTCTGTGCCGTTTGGGGTATGGGTGGCGCTTTCGTTTCTCTCTTCCTGTCCAAATGGATGGCGAAGATGTTCCATGGTGTAAAAATCATTGAACCAAACAACGCCAACCCAGAGCTTCGTCGCTTGGTTGAAAAAGTTCACGAGTTCTCTCGTCGTGCTCAACTTCCAAAAATGCCCGATGTTGGTTACTACGAATCTGTCGACATCAACGCCTTCGCCACAGGTCCTTCAAAGAAAAATTCTTTGGTGGCGGTTTCTACTGGTTTGTTGCAAAGAATGAATGAAAAAGAACTTGATGGGGTTTTGGCCCATGAAGTAGCCCATATCGCTAATGGTGACATGGTGACGATGACCTTGATCCAAGGTATCGTGAATGCCTTTGTGATGTTCTTCTCTCGTATCTTGGCAAACCTCGTGGCTTCCAACGTGGACGAGAGATACCGCGAAATCGTGCGCTTTGGGATCACGATCCTCGGCGACATCGCCTTCTCGATCTTGGGTTCTATTGTCGTGAATCACTTCTCTCGTAAAAGAGAATTCCGTGCTGACTCCGGCGGTGCTCGTTTCGCTAGCCGTGACAGCATGATCGCTGCTCTTCAGAAGTTGCGCACCGTTTATGAGTTGCCAATTCCTCCAGAGCAAGGAGCGACTGCGACCTTGATGATCTCGAACAGAGATAAAGGTCTTGCGGGCTTGTTCATGACCCATCCCCCTCTTGAAGAGCGTATTGAAGCTCTTCAACGTGGCGGCATGAGATAATGCCAAAGTTCATCCTGGCCCTTTCTTTTGTTTCTATCCTTGTGAGTTGTGCAACGACATCGCGCTTTGACACTCGCATCGACAAACGCATCAGCCCCCCACTCCCTAACTTCCTTGCGAAGTGGAAGGGGGCTTCCAAATCCGATCTCGAAAAGTTGCAAGTCGGCAGTAACGAAGACAACATCCGCTGGTGGAAGACCTATATGCTAGGCACCTGCGAAGGTTATAAGTCTTTAGCGATCAGCATCGACTTCCCGCTGAATGATTTGGCCTTGCTTCGTGCCTATGAGATCTGTCCTGCCAAAGAAACTTTGCCGGCATTGCCTCCGTCGGTATCGCCTTGGTATCGCGAGTTGGTGGCTGACATCAAGCTCAAGGAGAGCGAAGAAACAGAAGATATCCGTGATGACTTGGATGCTTTGACTGAAAAAGCCAAACTTGAATCCAATAAAAAGAAAAAAGAAGAATATCTTCTGAAAGCTCTTTTATTGGCACAACGTTTGGAATTGAAGCCTGAAGCCAGTTCGATCCAGGCTTCCCTTTATAAGAACTCTCCCCGTTTGAATCCTTTGCCGGCCATGAGTGATCTTTCTAACGTGGCCATGGACTATCGTTTCCACCGCGAATTCGATCAAGCCGTTGCGACTTACAAAAAGATCCTCAGCGCGACAAAAAGCTCGCCCGAAGACAAATACCAAGCGCAAAAGAGCTTGAGACAAACCTACAAGGTAGCTCAACAACGCAATGACTATATTGCGGCTTCTGCGGACTTGGTGAACTTCGCTAAAAAACAAATGCAAGCCAATAAAGGGGATCGCCGTGCGATTGCTCGTTATCACGACGCTCAAGTCCTTTTAGCGAAGACACTTTGGACTGAGGACCAAACATCTCAAGCTGTAAAAACTCTGAATGAGACTCACAAGCGCCTCAGAGGCCTTTATCCTATGGATGAAGTCTTTATGATCTTGGGTCGCATCGATGAAGAGCGTGGGAACTTCGAAAAAGCTATCGAGTATTACGAGGCTTCTTACACTCAGCCCGTCAGCACTGTCGACCTGCGTGACAAAATCACTTGGTTCAAATCTTGGAACTACTTCAAGCTCAAAAACTATCCAAAAGCAGCTGAGAGTTTCGAGCAAATGAAAGAGGTCGTTAAAGACCCGACAGACAAAGCTCGCGCTCGCTTCTGGCTCGCTCGCACTTACAAAGCTTTGGATCAAAAAGACAAAGCCCAAGAAGAACTCGCCGCTTTGATTAAAGAAGATCCGTTGGGTTATTACGGAGTCATGGCCTATAGAGATTTGGGCCGTCCTTTCCCAGCTTTGAAAGTGGATCCAGATAAAATGTTGCAGTTGAGCCTTCTCAGTGTTGGCGAACTTGATCCTTCTTTGCGTTTGACTGTCGAATGGCTCATCGCTGTGAATGAAAAAGCCTTCGCAGAGAAAGCCATCAACTCGGCTGTCGATGATTTGAAAAAACGCAACATCACTCGTGAAGACACTTGGATGGCCGTTTCTTCGGCCTATGCACGCGCAGGCTTGTACTTGCCATTATTCAGCACGATCGGCGCCCTGGATCCGGCGGTGAAAGATCAGCTCTTGAATGATCATCCCGATCTTTTATTCCCACGTCCATTTAAGGACATCGTGGCTGGTGCTTCTGAAAAGAGCGGCATCCCTCAAGAATTCATCTACTCCATCATCCGCCAAGAGTCGGCCTTCAATCCCGAAGCCCGCAGTCCTGCAGATGCCTTTGGTTTGATGCAGCTCTTGCCTTCCGTGGCTAGGCAACTGGCTGTTCAAAACAAATTGCCCTACTCCGAAGCTCTTGATCTCTACAAACCCGAGATCAACGTTCCTCTCGGGGCCTTCGAGTTGAAATCTCTTATGAAAAAGTATGATGATAAATTCATCTTGGCCGTTTCTGGATACAATGCCAACGCTTCAGCGATCCGTGGTTGGTTGAAAACTCGCTACCGCCCTGATGCCGTGGAGTTTATCGAAGAAGTCCCCTACGAAGAGACTCGAGCTTACATCAAGCTCACAATGCGAAACTTCGTTTTCTATCAACGTTTGATTCACGATAAAGAATCCGTGGCCTTCCTTGAAGCTCTCTTAAAGTTCTAAAAGTAAAAAAGGCTCAACTCGGAGACAAGAGGTAGGGACTTACTTTTGGTAGCAGCGGTGCGCCATTCATGGCGCATTGCTGCTACCAAAAGTAAGTCCCTACCTTAGCGGTCGCAGAAAGTATCTGGTGTGAAAGCACCCAAGTTCACGGGTTGCAGTTCTGAGTATTCTGGAACGTAGACTTTGTTGGTGAGATCCGAGTCGGCAGACTCTGAGGGCAGACGCATTTTCAGAGTTTCGTAAGATAAAACTTTGAGGTCATAGTGTTGTGTTGCAGTGGTTGGCGCGCTGCCATTCACGGTTGTTAGGTTCACGACAAGCTCAGGGCCTGTGGTGGAGCTCTCATCTGGACTTGGCAGATCCCAAGTGCCTGCGATCTTGCAAGACTTTCCTGTGACTCCATCTTCGCTGATGTACTCTTCCTGAGTGAAGGTCTGATCCTGTTTCATTTCGATTTTTATATAAGTGAAGGCCCCATCACCCAAGGACGGATCATTCAAAACAGCATAGTTGTGATAGGTGATGTCCCCATCGGTACTTGAAAAGTCCGAGCCCCCGGCTCCGGGAGTTTGGCTACATGCTGAAGAAAGACCAAGTATTAGACACCCTAAGATTAAAGTCTTCATGAGAACCTCTCCAAAAGTCTTTTCGGAAGATCCAACTCAATGTTAACTCCACTGGAATGAAAAGGAACCTCGTCTCAAAATAAGACACTCTTTTTCTATCCCAGACCTTATATAAGAAAACCTGTTTGCCGATAAGACCTTATATATAGAGGGGAGTTCCTTCATGTTTTCTCGCAAATGGTGGATCGCATCTGGATGTGTCGCAGTCTTGTTCTTTGGAGCTTTGGGTGTTTATTTGTACACATCAGAAGAATACTCTCCTTCCCGTTCACAAAGCTCGATGAAAAAAGATGACAGTCGTCTCTTTGAATCTAAAATCACTTCCCAAACAAAACGAGTTGAAGACGAGCCCAGCGCCCTCTTCAATGACCCTGCCATCAACCAAGCCTGGGGTTTGAAAAAATCCGATGCCGCTCGTGCGTGGTCAGTGACCAAAGGCAGTCGTGATATCGTCGTGGCCGTGATCGATACAGGCATTGATATTCGTCATGAAGATTTGGCCAACAATCTTTGGAAAAATCCTGGAGAAACAGGCCTGGATTCTTTCGGTAAAGACAAAAGCATCAACGGTCGCGATGATGACGGCAATGGCTTCATCGACGACGTTTACGGTTGGAACTTTGTTTCTCACAATAACAAGCTCGACGACAATCACGGCCACGGCACTCACATCGCCGGGATCATTGGTGCTGAAGCTGGCAACGGCAAAGGGATCATCGGCATCGCTCCGGAAGTGAGCTTGATGATTTTGAAGTATTACGATCCGAAAGTGCCAGGCACAGACAATTTGAAAAACACCGTGGCAGCCATCAAGTATGCCGTGGATAAGGGCGCTCACATCATCAATTACTCGGGTGGTGGAACAGAGTTCTCAAAAGAAGAGCATGATGCCATTGCTGAAGCCAACAAAAAGGGCATCCTCTTCGTGGCCGCGGCTGGTAATGAAAGATCAAACTCCGATCAACATCACTACTACCCTGCGGATTATAAACTGAAAAACATCATCTCTGTGACGGCCATTGATCCAAGCACCGAGGTGCTTTCCTCGTCGAATTATGGCGTTGAAACCGTGGACATCGCAGCTCCCGGACAAAATATCTTGTCTTGCCTTCCGGGCAACTCTTACGGTTATATGACTGGAACATCGCAAGCCACAGCCTTTGTCACTGGAGCGGCAGCTCTTGTCATGACTCACAAGCAGTCCTTCAGTGCCGCTGAAACAAAGAAGTACATTCTTTCAACGGGAGATGCTCAATCTCAGCTGGCCTCAAAGACTCGCACTTCAAGACAGTTGAATCTTTATAAAGCTCTCACTATCTTGGATTCCGGCGTTTCGGCTTCTGGCGCGATCACTGTGAATATCGACAGCATGGACAAAATCAACTCCACCGATCCGAATGAAATGGCCGGGCGCGCTGCCAGTGATGTGAGTCACTTCGGTCGCTCCTTGATCGATGCCATGGGAACCATGAGCAAGAAAGTCCCTGCGGCAGTTCCTGGAAAATTGGGAACTCAACAAACCGACGGCGAAATGTAAGACTTTAATTCCAAAAAACAAAAAGGCTCGGAGCACAACTCCGAGCCTTTTCTTTTTTAAAAATCCATTAAAAATCTAATCAATAAAGTCAGAAACAGAAATCTTTCCACGAATCATGACGATCAAACCTGAAGTCATGCAGGCGATAGCCACCCCAAGACCAATCAAGTTGCGTTGGCCAAGGTTTAACATTCCCGCCAAGATCAAGATCGCACTGATGGCGTAAGGCCCCCAGAACAAATACTTTCTCCATTTCACAGGAGCTTCTTTGTCAGCTTCTTTTGAAGCCAAAGGCTTTTGCGACAAGCCCACCATCATCAAGCTGTTGATCCGTGCAATCATCTGATCGCACAAGACGTCCCCGCCTTGAGCCGTGCGGATTTCTTCGTACTTCATCATGGCAAAACGAAGAGCATCCAGGGCCTGACAGCTCAAAACGAACTCTTCATGGAGTTTTTCATCTGAAAAGTTCCCCAAAAGATTTTTCCATTTACGAACCAAGCTGGGCTGCGCTTTCAAAGTGGGATCAGAAGGCAAGCCTTCCAAACGATCGAACAGAACATGACAAGAATAACATTCATGAGAACGACGGCCATTCAAAGCCCCACATTTCGGGCAAGATTTCATCTCCTGCTGAGCGGAAACTTCCACCACAGACTCTTGACGAGAGGCGTTAGCAACAGCTGACACCTTAGCTTCTTCAGGTGCCGAAACCAAGAAAGTCGCAATGTTCTCTAAATTTTCAAGATTCTCTGGAGTAAATTCAAAGGCAAAGCGGTTGTCGCAGGAAACACACTGAAACACTGGAATATCTGTCTGGATATCCTCACCTTGAACTTCATAAAGCTTTGTACAAACCGGGCATCGAACTTTTAATTTCACGTGGACTCGCTCACTCTTTGTGTTACTAATACCATGATGAAGAGAACGATTCAATTTTTCAAGCAGAAAGCCTACGAATTTCGTTGGGCCATTCTTGCGGGCGTTTTGGTTGGGACAAGTTACATTCCTTTTCCTCCATGGGCTTTGCTCTTTTGCTACACTCCCCTTTGGCTCACCGTTAACGAAGATTGTAAAAATCTGAAGCAAGTTTTCTGGCAAGGTTGGGTCACGCAGTTTGTTCTGACTCTGATCGGTTTCCACTGGATCGCTTACACCGCTCATGAATTTGGAAATGTCCCTTGGGTCCTTTCTATCATTGCAATGCTGATTTTTTGCGCATCCATGCACGTGTACATCGCTCTGGCACCGGTTTTCGCGATGTGGGCCAAGACGAAATTCAAGCTTTCCTCTGTTCAAACTCTGTTTGTTATCGCTTTGACTCACTCTCTGCTCGAGAGAGTTTGGCCATCGATCTTCCAGTGGAACTTGGGTTACCCGCTGTATTGGGCCAAACTGCCGGTTTATCAGTTGGCAGATCTCGTGGGCTTTGAAGGCCTTTCTGCGATCATCTTGCTTTTCAACGCCTGGATGGCGGTTGTGTGGTTGAAGCAAAGTTATATCAAAAAAGCTCTCACTCACCTTTCCGTTCTTATGTTGGTTTTTGCAATTCTCGTGGTGGCAGGCCTCTGGCATGGACAGAAGTGGAATCAATTTGACTCTCAACTTCGTGCCACCATCGTCCAAGCCAATATCGGAAATCAGGAAAAGATCTATGCCGAAGCGGGAAAAGGCTTTCAAGAAGAGATCATCAATCGCTTCATGCGCCTTACTCAGGAAGCTGTGCAAAAGAGTCCGAACACAGATATTCTCATTTGGCCGGAAACAGCTTTCCCCGATTATTTGGATCAACACTTCTTGGCGCGCAAGCACACGACACTTCTGACTCAGGGCTTGACTGTCTTAGGTAAGCCTCTCATCACCGGAGCCTACTCCAAAGATGAAAAGACCGACGAGAACAACGAGCGCTCGAGTTACAACGCTCTTTTCCTCGTGGATTCTTCTGGAAATAATTTGGATCGCCCTTACCGCAAAACAGAGCTTTTGGCTTTCGGCGAATATCTTCCTCTGAGCGAGCGTTTTCCGTTTCTTCTCAAAGTTTTTCCTTTTGTTTCTAACTTCGGCCGAGGCCTCGGACCCGAGGTCATCAAGTGGCAACACAATGGCGAAACCATTCGTTGGGGTGGGCAAATCTGCTATGAAGGTTTATACCCTGAGTTCACTCGTGGACTGGTTGAGAAAAAAGCCGACATCTTGGTGAATGTGACCAATGATTCTTGGTTCGGAACGACTTTTGAACCCAACCAACATTTGTACATGACCCTGAGTCGCGCCATTGAAGTGCGCCGTCCCCTTGTCAGATCAACAAATACGGGAATTAGCACCGTGGTTCTTGCAAATGGGCAAGTTTTAGAAAAGTCCCCACTTCATCAAGAATGGTATGGCGACTTTGTCATTCGTTATAAAAAAGCAGCTCCAGAGACTCTCTATGTGCGTTTTGGCCATTGGGACTGGATTATTCTGCTGTCTGCCCTTATTGTGATTTTATTGCGAGGTTTTTACGATGCAAGAGCTCGTCGTCCTGGATTGGGTTGAAATCCAAGAAAAAATTAAGTCTCACGCCACCAGCGAAGCCGGTCGGGAACGCGTGGCCGACATGGGAGTTCTTGGTTCTGCCGATGAGGCCCGCCATAGTTTTCGAGAAATCGCTGACGCCACGGAAGTTCTGAATCAAGGGATTCGTCCCTACATGCAAAGCTTAGATCTTTACTCCACTTGGTACCCGCGTTTAAAAAAGAACGCTGTTCTTAAAACTTTAGAAATCAAAGACGTTCGCAGTTTCTGTCTCGAGACCCTGGCTTTGAAAGAAGCTTTGTCTCCGGTCGAAAACAATTGGGCCCAAAAACTTCATGATTCTTTGATGGATGCTTCTGAACCTTTATCTGCCATTGATCAGATCCTGACTCCTGGCGGAGACATCCGCATGGACGCCAGTGAAACTCTTTATCGCCTCTTTAAAGAAAAAGAGCGCTTAGCTCGTGAAGTTCAAAGCACAATGGATCGTTTGGTGAAAGATCACCAAATGGAAGGCGTCATCCAAGACAAGTATGTCACCACTCGCGAAGGCCGTTGGGTTATCCCAGTGCGCGCGGGAATGCAATCGCACCTTCCCGGTGTGATCCATGGATCTTCTTCTTCAAAACAGACGGTGTTCATTGAACCTGAAAAAGTGATTCCCTCGAACAATCGTCTGCGCCAGATCGAAGGCGAAATTGAAGACGAGATCGAAAGACTGCTCGTTGATCTTTCAAAATATCTCGCAACAAGACACCTCGACATCGCCAGCAGCCGAGAACTTTTGGAAGAGTGCGACTTCCGTTTGGCCCAAGCTCAATTCACCAACATGGTGAAAGGTCAGCCCATTGATTTTTCTGAAGACAGTTTAGAACTCATTGATGTGCGCCATCCTCTCTTGCAGCTTTCTGGCAAAACCGTGGTTTCAAACACCGTTTTACTGGAAGGCAAGAAAACCATACTGCTTCTTTCCGGTCCCAATGCTGGTGGTAAAACCGTTCTTTTGAAATCTATTGGTATCGCTGCACAAATGGCTCGTTGTGGCCTTCCTGTCTGTGCCAGCGAAACCTCCAAGGTGCCTTTCTTCAAAGAAATTCTTGTGGGCATCGGCGATGCTCAAAGTGTGGACGAAGAACTCAGCACCTTTGCCGCTCACTTGAAAGTCTTGTCAAAAGCCGCAGCCTTAAAAGGCCGTAAAAACTTGATCCTGCTTGATGAGATCTGTGGCTCCACAGATCCTGAAGAAGGCAGCGCTTTGGCTCGCAGCTTTATTGAAACCTTCTCAAGCAATGACATCTTTGGTGTCGTCACTTCTCACTTAGGTCCTTTGAAATCAGGATGGGATGATGACAGCGCCGTTTTGAACGGAAGCCTTGAGTATGATGCCAAAACCGGCCGCCCGACTTATCAGTTCATCGCCGGTATTCCTGGAGACTCTTTGGCAATTCAAACCGCCAAGCGAGTCGGTGTTGCTCAAAGCATCGTGCAAAGAGCTCTGGATGTCCTAGCTCCTGCGACCCGGGCTCGCCTTGAAGGTCTTGATCAAATCGAGAGACTCAAAAGCGATATCACTCAATTGCAAGATCATCTGCGCCGTGAAACTCAAAAAGCCACGGCCATGAAGAACAAATACGAAGGGCTCCTTGAGCAATTCAATAAAGACAAAGAAGAGTGGCTGCAAAGAACGTTGAAAAAAGCCGAACGTAAAGTGGAAGAGGCTATTTCTCAGGCCAAGGTCGCAGAGACCTTCGCTCGCCACACAGCTTTGCAAGAGATCAAGTACAAGTTGCCAGAGATCGTCAAAGCAAAACCTATCACTCAAGCGGGTGCTCCTGAGAATGCTCAGGACTTTGCAAAAAAATTCCCACCGGGAGCCAAAGTGTTTGTGCCTTCTTTAAATCAAGACGGCATCGTGCAAAGTGCACCGAATTCCAAAGGTGAAGTCATGATCTTGTCCGGGTCCTTGCGTCTGCAATTGCCTTGGACTGAATTGCGCCTGCCGGGAAAATTTCAAAATCCAACTTCACAGTTGGTTCGCCAAAGCTCTTCTTTCTCTGTTTCCCTGGCCGACGAAGACCGCACTTTAGATCTTCGTGGCAAAACAGTGAATGACGCCTTGGAAGAACTTGAAATTGCCTTGGATAAAGCGGCTCAAAGCCGCGAAGACCGCATCAAGGTCATTCATGGTCACGGCACCGAAGCTCTCAAAAAAGCCATTCGCACCTATCTGTCCCGTTCTATCTATGTGAAAAAATGGAAGGCGGGATCTCCAGAAGGTGGCGGCGATGGCATCACCTGGGTTGAGTTGGGCGAGCACTAAGTTACTTCTTCAGTGCGGAGATGATCATGGATTTGTCGGACTATAATATTGCAAGTTGGATCATCTCCAAAGCCTTGGCTCTCACTTACATGATTGCCTTTCTGTCTTTAATGCCTCAGTTGCTGGGGCTTTATGGTCGCCGCGGCATTTTATCCATTGATCACCTCTTGAACATTCTCGACAAAGAAATGAAGTTTGAAAGATTCTATCATGTGCCGAGCCTTTTCTGGTTCGCCTCTTCGGATCGCTCTTTGCGTTTCTTCTGTCTCTTGGGATTGACGGCCGCGACTCTGGCTTTGCTCGGGTTCAGTCAGACATGGATGTTCTTGCTTTGCTGGATTATTTATTTGTCCTTTGTCAGTTGCGGGCAGATTTTTTTGTCTTACCAATGGGACAGCCTGCTTTTGGAGTTGGGATTCCTCGGACTTTTCTTTGCGCCCTTTAATTTTGAATGGCTCACCGACAGCTTCCATGTTTTGCCGCCGCTAGTATTGGCGCTGACTTGGTTCTTGCTCTTTAAGCTCATGTTTCTTTCGGGCCTGGTTAAACTCACCCACAAAGATGTTTCTTGGAAAAACCTCACAGCTTTATCTTATCATTATTGGACTCAACCTTTGCCGGGACCTCTTGCTTATTGGATGGCAAAGCTGCCCCTGAATTTCCACAAGTTTTCAACCGTGGTGATGTTCATTGTGGAACTGGGACTGCCCTTTCTCATTCTTTTTCCAGAAACTCGAGCGGCCGCTTGTGCAGGGCTGATCTTCTTGCAAGTGCTGATTATTTTAACGGGCAACTATGCTTTCTTTAATATCATCACTATTTTAATGTCTTTGGCTCTCTTGAGCGACAGAATCTGGCATCAAATTTTTGGCACTCTTCATATTCCCGGATGGAATCTGACACCTCTCCAAAATATTGACGATGTGGCGAGTTTCATTGCGGTCTTAATCCTTGTCCCACCTTCACTCTTTTGGATCTTTAAAACTTTTAAAGAGAAATCCAAGGTTCTGGATTTCTTTTTACCAGTGATGAGATTTCTTTACCCCTTCCGTATTTCAAATCCCTATGGCCTCTTTGCCATCATGACAAAATCCCGTCCTGAGCTGGTGATTGAAGGCAGCAATGATGGGGAACATTGGAAGGCCTATGAGTTCCGCAATAAACCCGGCGCACCCGAAAGAGCGTTGCCCTTGGTTGCTCCTCATCAACCGCGCTTTGATTGGCAGATGTGGTTTGCGGCCCTTGAGAATTTCAATGACAACTTGTGGTTGCAAAATGTGATCGTCAGACTTTTTGAAAACTCACCGGATGTGAAGACGCTCTTTGCCTCTTGTCCTTTTGCTGAACCACCGAAATACTTGCGCATTCAGCGCTATGACTATCATTTCTCTACTTTCAGTGAACTTAAAGAGAAGGGCCTCTGGTGGACAAGGCATCTGATCGGACCTTATAGCCAGATATTTGAAATTTCAGATTTCCAAGGCGATAGAAACTGATCCTTTAAAAGAGATCCGAACTGCACCCCTTAGCGTGGTGGTACTTAAAAAGATCGCAGCTCGACCACAGTGTGAGCATCCTGACAATTGGGTGCCCCCAAGCCCCGTTTCCCGAGCATCCGGCTCGGGAAACCAAGAATCGAGGGATATATATTAGAAAACGTAGGCCACAGAAACTGCTGCCAAGCTGTTGGATACTTTTTCTACGCGCAGATCTGAATTCGACATAGCCGTCACCGTTTTATTCCAAACCTCAGTGCCTTCAAAGGATTGTCTAACAAAGACACGAACGATCCAATCTCGAGTGACATACTTGAAATAACCTGCAGTCAGCGCCACATTCCAATCAGCTTGGGAGACATCGCCACGTTGACCAGAGGAAGACCAAGAACCCCAGCTGTAAGTGAGTTCTGGAACCAAGTTCGTATAGAAAGTCCCGATCAAACTCGTCCACGCCAACTCCGGGCCCATCCCGATGCTTGTGCGGAGATACTGAAAATCAGCAGAGCTGCCAGCATAGGCCGCAGAAGAAAAATCCACTTGATTGTGAGCCAGAGAAAGCACCGGAGTCCACTGAAAATTCCAACCAAAGAGAGCCGCATAGGATGGTGTGTGAGTGAGCGTGAGCGCCTGGCCACGTCCCCTATAGCGTTGTGAAGATTCAACAGCGCTCGAAGCTCTCAGCGCAGATTGGTTTTTGGTTTCGACCTGGGATTGATTCACAGAAGTCTCAATACCGATGGTATTGGGAACATAGGTTCTCACCGCGGTAGATGACTTGAAAGAAAGTCTTTGAGCCTGGGCCCCCGCTGGAACTAAGAATAAAATCGCTAGAAAAAATCTCGTCACTTCAATCACCCCATACTAGATCGGACCTCTCCGACCCAAGGGGACTTTGCAATGACTCGGCCAGCTCAGCTGGCTTAAATGAGCTCTGACCACTCAAAGGCTGATCAGAGTTTAGATAAGAATGTAATTTTGTAAGAACCCTAAAGACTGAAGTTTCTATAGAAGGTCAGGAAGACTGTTTTATCCCCGAAGATCGTCACTCCCATGCGGGTTCTGCGAAGGTTCTTTTCGGCGTCAAAGATCTCATAGTCTGCCATCACCAGATCCGAGGCTGAGGGCTTTTGATCTATGAGATATTCCTTAGGTAAAAAGATAGTGGCCGCAAGTAAAGCCGATACCTCCTTATTCACACCTGAATTTCGTAAGGTCTTATTCGTCAACGTCACGAAATAGGCATGACACCAGCGATTCGAAAGATCGCCCTGCTCATGCTTGCTGCCGCAAGGGTCGCCATTGGGAGTATCACCATCATGGGCTAGCACTTCCTGTTGAGTAAATCCAAAAACCTCAACAGGAGCCATGGGCCTTTCAATAGGCACACGGATCACCACAAGTCTTTGAGGGGCATCGTATCGATAAGCAGAAGTGGGCGTCGGAAGAGCATCAAAAGCCCTGGCCTCTTTCTCGATAGCTTTTCGTACTTCGGGGGTGAATCGGTAATTTGCCAGAGGATCTGGGGACCCGGTAACAGGTTCTGCGACAAGAAAGCCGCCGGCAAAGGCTTTCCCTGTTAATAGGACCAAAAGAATCACGAGACTATTTTTCATAAACGCTCCAAAAAGTTCAAAAGTGATTGTGAGGTCTTCTTCGCTCACAAGATCGAGCTGTCCTGGCGATACATGCGAGAGTTGTGCCTAGCTCATTTTCAGTTTATTCAGGGCTCGCACGACATCGCTGTCTAATTTCATTTGCACGAGCCATTTGATGTCACCGAATACGAACTGCGCCCCTTAGTAGCGTGGTGGTACTTAAGAAGATCGCCGCTCGACCACAGTGTGAGCATCCTGACAATTGGGAGATCCCAAGCCCCCTTTCCCGAGCATCCCGCTCGGGAAACCGAAGCTTAGGGGATGGTCCACCACCACCCTAAGGGATCAGCTCTTATGATTTAAAGAGAAACCCTCGGATCTACTTGAAGTGACTAGCAATTCCCGGCCGCCTGCCCACTGTCTTGACGGCTCAGTATAAGACCGTTTCAAAGAGAGATTTATCAACACTGCAAGGTATTGATTTTATAGAATTTTTCCGTCTGTCCCAGAGTGAAATATGGCATCGCGATTGCTTATAAGAACAGTATCAGGGGGCTTTATGAACACAACAAACACAACACTTAAACTTCTTCTTCTCATTACAGTAGCAGCAACAATGGCTGCTTGTAGCCCCGCTGGTGATGGCTCAACAGACTTTGCAAGCCGCGACCCATCTGTTACGGATCCAAATCAAGTGAGCAGCAAAGCTCTTGCCGTATGCAACCAAGCCACATCGACATCTTTAAGCGCTCAAATTAAAGCCGGTGTGAATGCGACGACCAATCAATACAGACTCGATCAAGCCATTGTGAAACTCACGACCCTTCCCGCTGGTTTCACGTCTGGAACTGAGTATTTGAATCTTTGGAGATGGATGGCAAACTCTTCGAACTCTATTTACTTGGATCAAACGCCTTTGAATTTCTACCTTTATGATATGACAACACGCCAAGTGGTGACTCCGTTGAAAAACCAATTGAGCTGGAGCGATGTTTCTTCAACAGCTTCAACATGGGGTTTGTCGGCGGCAGCCTTCTTCCAAAGAGTTGTGCTGGTCGTTGATGTTCGCGATGCTGCCGGTGAGTTCGATGTTTTGAAAATTGCGTCTTACAACAATTCAACTCACGCAGCGGTTAGCCAATTGGACCTCTTGCTTCCATTGTTCTATGCCAACCCCGCGGACTATGCCTTCGAAAGCAATGGTACGAACCGTGCGAACGTGTTGAGAAGCCTTCACCCTTTCAAAAGCATGACGGGTCAAGGTTGGTCCACAGGCCAATTCCAATCCGCTGCCAACGCCTTCTGTTTTTAAGAAAAAGGCCCTTTAAAGGGCCTTTTTAAGTTCTAGTGTGATGACTCTTGACTGATCTCTTCCGCTTGCAGGTTTTCACCTTGGCGATAACGATCCACCAAAGTTTTATCCGTCGTCGGAAATGAGAAGAGCAACGAGTGAACGTTGGTCTCTGGCTCTTCCTGAGTCACGGCAATATAAGCCAAATCGTTCGCTGTCTCATGATCTGGAAATTCTTTAATAAAGCTCACCAGCACATGGCCACCAAGGTCATTCTTGCGCCAAATCTCATCAGCGCTTTCGATGGTCTCTTCACGGAGCTCTGCAAAGTCCTGGAACTTGTCTTGAGGAATGTCCTTATCGCTGCGCACTTTAATCATGGCTTGATATAGGCCCATGGCCAAAGGATCGCCTTCAAGAAGAGCATCTCCTTCGATGGCTCCCCCGGAAACTTCTTCATAGGTTTTGTCATACACGAGGTCACCACGTTGATAGTTCTGCCAAACGCGGCTGTCTTTTGTTGGGAAGTGAATAAATACAAAAGTGGGGAACTCCTCTTCCGCCGAAACATAAGCCGATGCGACATATTTAAATATCGCTTCCGACTCTTCGATGGATTTAATGAAGTGGTAAACCACCATATCCCCAAAGGTTGTCTCATCCATCCAGATTTCGTCGGGTTGATCCAGGGTTGCATCAAGATAATGCTCTTTAGCAATTTGCTCTTCATCAGAGAAATCCTCTGGAGAACGCAAAGAAGCATACTCATCTTCAAGCTGAGCAATATGGCCCTCGAAGTATCCATAGAGATCTTTTTCACTTTCAAAGATCAAACCCGCCTTTTCATCGACGAGGATGTATTCTTTTTCAGTTATTTTCTTAGTTTTCGCGCGCGGTTTAGACTTGGCCATTTGTGTCCCTCAAGTTCTATTATCAAAAGATTCCTCTCTCACAACAACAACAAAAACACAGCCTCTCGACAAGCCAAGTCATAGAGGCATTTTTGGTCTTGCAACGGACCCATTTATTCCCCACCATCGAGATAAGTCTTAGTCTGTGACAACGGACTAGACCTTCACATGGAGGCGATCTTGACGAACATAGAAGAGGCCAGCTTGGAACGCATGGAAGCACTCCTGTCCCATTCAGCTATGGGAGTTCATGTCCTTTTCGATAATCAAAAGATTGCCGAAGTTCTCAAGGAAGTGAAGGACGACAAAGACTTTTACAGCTTTGACAAGATGAAAAAGGTCCAAGACGTGATGACAGAACTCATCGCTAAAAAGACTTACATCGAGAAAATGGCTTATCTGCAAGCCCTCGACACTGAATCTTACCAAATGTTGGTCCGCGCTTACTTCCATATCGTAGAAAATACGGTTCGCGCCAACCACGAGCACCGCCACTAGATTTAACTAGGCCATAGAGTCGCGCGCGTTATGGATTGACCCTTCTTCTTTGGAAAATCCATAATTTGCTATGTCTAAAAATTATCAAGATCCTCAAAAGCAATGGTGGAAAGAGTCCGTTGTTTATCAAGTCTACCCACGCAGCTTTATGGACAGTAATGGGGACGGTATCGGAGACCTTCAAGGTCTTATCTCCAAACTCGACTACTTGAAAGATCTCGGCATTGACGTCATTTGGATTTGTCCTATGTTCAAATCCCCACAGGATGACAATGGCTACGACATCAGTGATTACCAAGATATTCATCATGAATTTGGTTCCATGGCAGACTTTGACAAGTTACTCGATGAGGTTCATCAACGGGGAATGAAACTGATTCTGGATTTGGTGGTCAATCATACGAGTGACGAACACCCTTGGTTCATTGAGTCCCGTTCATCCCGCACCAATCCCAAACGCAATTGGTACATCTGGAGAGACCCGAAAAATGATAAAGAACCCAACAACTGGGAAAGCATCTTTGGCGGCTCTGCTTGGAAATATGACGAAGCCACTCAGCAATACTTCATGCACCTATTCTCGAAAAAGCAGCCCGATCTCAACTGGGAAAACACCGACATGCGACAAGCCATCTATCAGATGGTGCGCTGGTGGTTGGATAAAGGGATCGATGGCTTCCGTCTAGATGCTATCAGCCATATGAAGAAAAAGGATGGTCTTCCTGATCTTCCAAACCCTCAGGGTAAAGAGTTTGTCGACTCAATGCCCTACCACATGAATGTTCCCGGGGTTTTGGAATATCTTTCCGACCTCTGTAAGAACACTTTTGCTCACTATGACATCATGACAGTGGGAGAAGCCAACGGTGTGAAAGCTGAAAACTCAGCAGAATGGGTTGCCTCAGAAAATAAGCGAATGAATATGATCATTCAGTTTGAACATATGCATCTTTGGGATTCAGATCCTGACAGCCGTCTGGACTTGGAGCAGCTGAAAAACATCTTTACCCGTTGGCAAACTCAATTAGACGGCAGCGGTTGGAATGCTCTTTTCGTGGAAAATCATGATATCCCTCGTATCACTTCCAAATGGGGCGACGTCTCTCACCATTGGAAAGAAAGTGCGAAGGCCATCGCCACGATGTACTTTTTGATGCAAGGAACACCTTTCATCTATCAAGGACAAGAAATCGGCATGACCAATTGTCCATTCAGCAGTTTATCTGAATTCCGAGATGTTTTTGCAAAAAATCACATTCAAGCGCGAAGACATGAGGGAATCAGTGATGAGGAGATCCTTCAAGAACTGAACTCCACTTCACGAGATCACTCGCGAACTCCTTTTCAATGGAGCAACTCCCCTGAAGGCGGATTCACTGGGGGCACACCTTGGATCAAGGTGAACCTGAACTACAAAGAGATCAATGCCGAGTCTCAAATTAACGACCCGGAGTCGATCTGGAGTTTTTATCGGTCTCTGATTCGCTTGCGACGAGAGCATACAACCTTCATCTATGGTTCCTATGAAGTCTTAGACCTTCCTCACAAGCAAGTTTACACCTATTTGCGAAAAGATAATGACGGTCAGTACTTAGTTATTTCCAATTTATCTCGTCGAGAAGCTCATGTGAACCTCGGCAAGGAACGGGTCGAAGTGAGTTCAGAAAGACTTCTTTTATCTAATTACAAGGTTCCTGATCACGTGGACTTGTCAGAGTTTCATCTCAAACCTTATGAGGCCAGAGTCTACAAAATTTAAAACAGCTGTCTCCGAGATCAAAACCAGGCTTCAAACTGATAGCCGAAGGTCGCTCCAGAATTCTTATCTTTGAACGTGGGCGCTGTGTTTGCGATGAAAGTCTTATTCTCATCATTCCAGCTGGAGTAAGATAAAAACATTCTAAGAACAGGTCGCCCCCAAATGCTTTTTCCCAGAGACAGTTGCGGAGCCACAGTGACGCGATAAAGATGACGACCACCCAATGCATCGCCATTGCCATCTCTTTCAGCTTCGTTATTGATCAACGAGTATCCCAATTCAAAAACCCACTGAAAACGATCCGTCACAAAATAAATCGGTCGAGCGCCCACTTCGTACCAGTAATGGTTATAGTCCTCTGGAACGCCGTTATTTCCGTACTCCGCAGCCGCACCTAAGAGAATCGCCCAACGGTCCGTCACTTCATGATGCCAGTCCTCCACCATACGAATATTCCAAGCACGATTTTGACTGTCATCCGTTACCGGGAGCGCACTGTTTGCGTAGAGATTGAAATCCTTCATGGCACCTCGGCCATACATCAGAGAGAAATTATTACTTCCGGTTCCCAAGGGTCCTTGAAGTCTGGCGGCTAAAGAATAACCATGGGTGGCTTGATATTGATCTGTGCCGTCGGAGCTCTTTGGGGCCCATGCGAACACACCCCAGAGATTTATGTTTTGTTTTGCAAAAATAGGGATCAACTTCCAACGTAAGTCCACGGCTTGAAGCACGGGGCGTCCAACATCTGTGGTGCTGAGATCCTCATTGGCTTGAATCAAATGCGCGATCGAGAAAAGTCCCTGCCCCAATCGCACATTCTCTAAACCAGCACCCACGCCGCTCATTTCTGCAAAGTAGTACCAATCGAAAATATAGAGATCGACGTCACGATAAAATCTTTTCCCGGCCCAAATTTCGGAGTTCACCCCCAGAAACCCACCCGCCGTGACAAAGGCCTCCACCTGACTGACATCTCGGTCTGCCGCAGCTTCCCATTGTCGCGTCCCTTTGGAGTTATATACTATTCGCACCTGCGTCTTAAAATAGACAGGATCTGTTTCGTCCGCTTTTTTGTGATGGAATACGGTGCCAATTTCGGAATAGAAGCCGCACTCATTGCCTAATCGCAGGAAATTACCCGGGATTCCGGAATTGAAAAAACATTCTTGCTGGCCGCCCTGCAAGTTCAATCCCGTGCCACCACGAAGATAGCCAAAAAAATCAGCATCTATGGCTTGAGAAAATGGCGCCCAAAATAATATAACAAAAAAGACTTTTAGAGTTTTCACTATCAACCTTGAAAAACACGAGGGATACCCATAAAGTTCCGCCCTGACTACGCTTTACGCACAGGGCCTGACTTTTATTGGAGGGTGATTTGAAGTTCAGCTTGCTGATTGTATCTATTTTCGTCCTTTGCCTGGGCATCGAGGCCGCGGCCGGATCAGCGCGTGCTCAATGGCTCGACTCCTCCCAAATCAAAGTAAAGCTTCCTGCCGGTCTTTATATTAGTTCCTCCAGCACTCAATTTGCTTTAGTGGACAGCAGCACTTCTTTGCGAGAAGGCGCCGCCATTCCTCTTCCTTTGCTTTCAAGCTCCGGTTCTTACGCGCACCTAGGAACCGCGCATCTTTCTAAAGAAGAAATTGGACAACTCCTTTCTTTGCCGTTGAAGGTCGTCGTCACGAATAACAATCGACAAATCTTGGATGCCACATCAATTCAGTTTGCGGGAGTTTTAGATCACCTCTTTTCCTATGAAGGCTCGGATCTTGGAGCTCAATGCTCAAGAACGGGTTGCTCTTTGAAGCTGTGGGCTCCCACTGCTAAAAATGTTCGCGTTCTTCTATTTAATGAAAGCGCTCAGCCTTTGGAACAGGCGCGCGTTCTTCAGGCCACTCCAGAAGATCAAGGTGTGTGGAGCTTGAAACTTCCCACTACGGCCATCAATGCCTATTACCTTTACGAAGTTCAAGTTTATCAACCTCTCGCTGACAAAATTGAAACGGCCTTAGTCACAGATCCTTACAGCTTCAGTCTTTCCATGAACGGCACACGTTCTCAAATCGCGGATCTGAACTCTTTGGAGTCCATGCCTCAAGGCTGGCAAAAGATTCGCAAGCCAGAGCTCAAGTCCTTAAAAGAATCCATCATCTATGAACTGCACGTGCGCGACTTCAGTGCGAACGATGAGACCATGCCCGCGGCTTATCGCGGAACTTATCTTGCATTCACTCAGCTTCAATCGGCAGGAGTTCGTCACTTGGCTTCTCTGGCCCAGGCCGGCCTCACCCATATTCATCTTTTACCTTTCAACGATTACGGCAGTGTCGATGAAGACAGAGAGAGCTGGGAAACTTATCTGGGCCCAGGAACCAACTTGCAAGAACCTCAGAGTGTGATTGGCGGAATCAGAACAACGGATTCTTACAATTGGGGCTATGATCCCGTTCACTATTTTGCTCCGGAAGGAAGTTACGCCACCCAGCCGGATGGAGTTCACCGAGTTCTTGAAGCCAGAGCGATGGTTCTTGCTCTCAACGAATTAGGTCTTCGCGTCGTCCAGGATGTGGTCTTCAACCACACTTATCAAAATGGTTATGATCGCTATTCTGTTTTCGATAAGATCGTTCCCCTTTATTATTATCGTGTCGACGAAGAAGGAAAAGTCTTTAACACCTCTTGCTGCCCTGATACAGCCAGTGAAAATGTCATGATGGAAAAACTCATGATTGACACGGTTTTGCATTGGGCCCGCACCTATAAGCTCGATGGCTTCCGTTTCGATCTGATGTCTTTTCACTCCAAAAGCACCATGGCTAAAATTCGCGATGAATTGAGATCGCTGACCTTGGCCCACGATGGAGTTGATGGCTCAAAGATTTTACTTTACGGCGAAGGCTGGAATTTCGGTTCCTTCTATGACAAAAATGCCCAAGAAGCCATGACGATGGACAATTCCCACGGCATGGGTTTTGGATTCTTTAACGACCGTCTTCGCGACGCTGTCCGTGGTGGAACAACCAACTCTTACGAAAAATCTGATCAAGGTTTTGCGACAGGTTTATTTTTTGATTTCAATCATGAGCCTGCAAACCGCAATACCCCTTCTGACTTGAATTCCCAACGTGGCCGCTTGCTTCACTTTGGTGACGTTATCAAAGTCGGCCTGGCAGGAAACCTCAGAGATTACCCCCTTCGCGAACACCTGGGTCAGGTCATTTATTCTGGAGATTTGCTTTTCCGAGGAGCTCCTGTCGCTTTTGCTGCTGAAGCCCTTGAAACCATCAATTATGTTTCTGCCCATGACGGTTATGGCGTCTGGGATGCGATTCAAGCCAAGGCTCCATTTTATTCCTATGGCAGAACTCCAGCCATTGCATCTCTAGAAGATCGTCAACGCATGCAACAGTTAATAATGGCTTTGCCTCTTTTGGGACAAGGCATTCCATTCATTGAGGCTGGCACAGAATTATTGCGTTCCAAAAATGGCGATCAAGACAGCTATGACTCTGGAGAGTTCTTTAACCGCATCGACTGGACGGGCCGACAAAACTATTGGGGAGAAGGCTTGCCGCCGGCTTGGAAAAACCTCAATGATTGGTCTTTCTGGCAGCCGCGCCTGCAAGAGCCTCGCTTAAAACCCACCGCAGCCCATATTGAGCAAACGAATAAATACTTCCAGGCTCTGCTCCGCGTGAGACAAAGCAGTTCGCTATTTCATCTGAATACACTGGAAGAAATGAAGTCTCATCTGGTCTTTATAGACAATGATTCTCAGCCAGAGCCTGGTTTGATCGCCATGCTTATGCACAATAAAGAAGAGGCTCTTTTGATCTTCTTCAATGCTTCTCGCGAAGCTCGCATCTTTTCTCATAAAGTTTTAAGTTATAACTGGTTCATTAATCCTCTTTTCAATCATGAAGTCGACCCCATCCTCCACCAGGTGGTTTTGAGTCCGCTACAGAAATCAATTCAAATTCCAGGAAGAACGACGATCATCTTAAAAATGAATGTGCCAAAGAGATCGAAGCAATGAGATTCTTGAGTTCTTTGGTTGCTTTATCCATGCTCCTTGGCCTCGGCCAAACCGTCTCAGCGGAGCCCGTTCGTATTCAACTCTGGCATCAGATGATTTACAGTCATCGTCAGGTGCTCTCCGAAGCGCTAAGAAACTTTGAAAAAGAAAATCCAAATATCCTTGTTCAAGAGACTTATCGAGAGACAGAAGAGCTGCGTTCTTCGTTCCAAGCCGCCGCGATGGGTGGAAGCGGACCTGAATTGGTCTATGGTCCTTCAGATCAAATCGGACCCTTTGCCGCGATGGGTATCATTCAACCCTTAGATGATATTTTAGGCCCTGATTTCCTCAAAGAGTTTGATCCCCTCGCAGTGCCGTTTTATCAAGGCCACCATTACATGGTCGGCGGCACGGTGGGAAACCACCTCATGCTTTTGTACAATAAAAAATTGATTCCTCAAGCGCCGACCACCACGGATGAGCTCATTCGAGTCGGAAAGCAACTCACTCAAGATCATGATGGCGACGGTAAAATTGACCGTTTTGGATTGGTGTTCAATTACACTGAGCCCTTCTTTTTTGCTCCATTCATTTCAGCTTTCGGCGACCCCTTCATGACGGAAGACCTCCAACCGAATCTGAACACACCAGGACTTAAGCGCACCTTCGATTTCATTCTCAGCCTGCGTGATCAACATAAAATAATTCCCAAAGAATGTGACTATGAAACGGCGAATGCTCTTTTCAAGCAAGGCAAAGCCGCCATGCTTATTAATGGCGACTGGTCTTGGGGTGACTATAAGGCAGCAAACGTTGATTTCGGCATCGCACGGATTCCGATGGTTTCGGAGACCCAAAAGTGGCCGAGCCCTCTGGTAGGCACGGCAGGATATTCGCTGAATTCGAATCTCAGCTCCAATGAAAAAAAAGAAGCTGCCCTTCAGGTTTTAAAGTATCTCACTTCAGACGAAGTTCAGATTCTGTTCACGGAACGTGTCGGAGTCATGCCGTCTCGCCTAAATGTTCGGGACCTCCCGGCCGTTAAAGAAAATCCGCTTTTAAAAGTCTCTAGTTCAATCATGGAAGTCGGCACTCCCCTGCCGGTGATCCCCGAAGTGCGCGCCGTTTGGGATTCTTTGAGAATTCAGTATCAAAAACTTTTGGCGGGCTCTGCCACATCCACAACAGCCGCTGAAAATGCACAAAAGATGGCTGAATCTCAGCTGAAAGATATGAATGAAGTTCTACATCCCGATTTTTCTGCTGTTGTTATCAAGTGTTTCATTCTTTTCGGAAGTTTGATTGTTCTCTGGCGTTCGCGCAAATCTCTCGTCGGATTTTTTAAAGGATTTAATGGTCCTCAGCGCTTCGTGTATTACATGATGCTCCCGGCCTTCGTTGGAATCTTTGCCGTCATCATCTATCCATTCTTTTACAACATCGCAATTTCGCTCTCGAATTTTAACTTAAGAACCTTCCAAGATTGGTCGATCATTGGATTTCACCACTATGGCGTCGCTCTGAGTGATCCCAAGTTTTATTCTCTCTTCCTGAAAACGATCATCTGGACCGTGGTGAATGTTTTTTTCCATGTCACCATCGGGATCTTCCTGGCGATCATCATTGATCAGTTGATGCCATTTAAGGGTTTCTGGAGAACCCTCTTTATTATTCCTTGGGCTGTCCCTCAATACATCACGGCCTTGACTTGGAGAGGGATGTTCAATCAGGAGTACGGACCGATCAATCGCTTTCTTCAAGAGTTTTTGCATCTCTCACCGGTTCAGTGGCTGAGCCAACCTTTCACGGCCTTTATGGCCTGTATTATCACCAATGTGTGGTTGGGCTTCCCGTTTATGATGATCGTGGCTTTAGGCGGATTGCAATCCATTCCTCATTCGCTTTATGAAGCTGCTTATTTGGATCGAGCCAATGCCTGGCAGCGATTCCGCCACATCACCTTGCCTCTCCTGATGCCGGTGATGGTGCCAGCCGCTCTCTTGGGAAGTATTTGGACATTTAACAATCTCAATATCGTTTGGCTTGTCAGCAACGCCGGAGAACCTGGTGACCAGACTCATATTCTTGTAAGTTACGTTTACAAAGCCGCCTTCAATCTTTATCGCTATGGGTACGCCGCTGCCGTTTCTGTTTTGATTTTTATTATTCTTATTTTGTGGAGCTTAAGTTCCTTGAGAGCCCAGTATGCCAAGGAGAAAAAAGCGTGATTAAAAAGATCTTGGCTTGGTTTGCAGTTTTGCTCTTTGCGGTCTTTTCGGTTTATCCGGTGCTGTACGTCTTGTCGGTTTCTCTGCGAGGGGACAACGCTTTTCAGTCTCAATCTCTCGAGATCTTTACCGACACTTCCAGTCTTAAAAATTTCTCAGTTTTGCTCTGGGAAACAGATTTTCTCTTGTGGATGCGCAATTCTCTTTTGATTTCTTTCACGACGACTTTATTGGGTGTGGCCTTTGCCTCAACAAGTGCTTATGCCCTTTCTCGTCATCAGTTTCGCGGACGCAATATGATGCTCTTCTCGCTACTCGCCACGCAGATGTTTCCTGCTACAATGTTGATTCTCCCGTTTTATATTATTCTTTCTAAACTACGCCTCATTGACAGCTTTTGGGGATTGTTCCTGATTTATTCTTCGACAGCTCTGCCCTTCTGTGTGTGGCAAATGAAGGCTTATTACGACACCATTCCTAAGGAGCTGGAAGAGGCGGCCCTCTTGGATGGATGCTCTCGCTGGAAAACTTTTTATAAAATCATTCTGCCTATTTCATCTCCAGCTCTGGTTATCACTGCACTTTTCAGTTTTATGGCGAGCTGGAGCGAGTATGTGATCGCCGCTGTGGTTCTTCAAGATCCCCAGCTTTACACTTTACCTCTGGGCTTGAGGTCATTCCAAGCAAGCATGGCGACACAATGGGGCCTTTATGCCGCTGGAGCTTTGATTGTCAGCATTCCCGTTTTAGTTTTGTTCATTAGTATTTCCCGTTATCTGGTATCCGGTCTGACAATGGGAAGCGTGAAGGGTTAATATGGCACAAATTGAATTCTCGAAAATTTCAAAAAACTTTGGGCCCGTGCAAATTCTTAAAGGCATTGATTTGAGCATTGCTTCAGGTGAGTTTCTTGTTTTGGTGGGACCTTCAGGATGTGGAAAATCCACTCTCTTACGGACCCTTGCTGGCCTTGAAAAGATTGATTCTGGTGACATCTCTGTCAGCGGCAAGGTGATTAATCAGATTGAACCGCAAGATCGCGACATCGCCATGGTTTTCCAAAACTATGCGCTTTATCCACACATGACCGTGGCCGAAAACATTGGCTTCGCTCTCAAGTTGCAAAAGAAATCCTCAAGTGAAATTAGCCGTCGCGTGAATGAGATCGCGCAACTTCTGCAACTGGAACATCTTTTGGGAAGAAAACCCAAAGAACTCTCTGGGGGGCAACGTCAGCGAGTGGCCTTGGGCAGAGCCCTTGCTCGCCGCACCTCCATCATTCTTTTTGACGAGCCTCTTTCAAACTTGGACGCTCATCTGCGCAGTCAAATGCGTGTCGAGATCAAACGCCTTCACCAAAAAATGAAGAGCACCATGATCTATGTGACCCATGACCAAATGGAAGCCACGACCATGGGCGATCGCATCGCCGTCCTTAAAGATGGTTTGATCGAGCAAATTGGCACTCCATCTGAGATTTACCACCGTCCAAAGAACCTCTTTATTGCAAGTTTTATTGGATCACCGGAAATGAATTTCATTGAAGGCTCCTTGCTTCAGAAGCTTCCGTGGCCTGAAGCCCAAAAGCCCGATCAAATCCTTGGGGTTCGTCCTGAAGTCTTTAAAATCTCAGCAGGCCCCCTCATGACCAATGAATTGGAGCTGGGAAGCTTCCAAGTGGAACTTTCAGAAAACTTGGGAGGCCAACAAATGCTCCATGGACAACTCGAAGGACAAAGTGTGCGCATTTTGGCTGACTCCATGGATAATTTTTCCAAGGATCAAAAGGTCACCTTGAAGATCGACCTGACAAAGTCTCACCTCTTTGATAAAAAAACAGGCCTCAACCAACGATTTTAGGAGAACATGGCAGCGCAGATCCTTATCCGCTTTTTAAGTGCTCTTCTTTTGGTCTGTAGCTGGGAAGCTCAAGCGCAGCCTCGCACCGTTTTCGTACAAATGTTCGAGTGGCCTTGGAAAGACATAGCTCGAGAGTGTGAACTCTATTTGGGCCCTGCGGGATTTTCTGCTGTTCAGGTCTCCCCTCCCCATGAACACATCATGTGGAAAGATCATCCTTGGTGGGAACGCTATCAAGTTGTAAGTTATCAAATCAACTCCCGCAGCGGAACTCAGCAAGAGTTTGTCGAAATGATCACCCGCTGCCGCCAAGCTGGCGTTGATATTTACGTCGATGCCGTTCTCAACCACATGAGCGGAGTTCCCGGCGGCAAAGGTTTTGCGAAGACTTCATTTTCTCACTACGACTACCCAGGTCTTTATTCTAATGAGGACTTTCATCACTGCGGTCGCAATGGCAACGATGACATCGTCAATTACTCTGACCGCTGGGAAGTGCAAAACTGCGAGCTTTTAGATTTAGCTGATTTGGCCACTGAAAAAGAATCCGTCCAAAATAAATTAGCCAATTATCTCAATCATCTTCTGGATTTGGGGGTGGCTGGTTTTCGCATTGATGCTGCCAAACATATTCCTGCAGCAGACCTTGTCGCCATCAAGAACAAGTTGAAACGCTCGGCCTACATTTACAATGAAATGATCCATGATCCTCGGGTGCCCATCGAGTATGCCGAATATCTTCCCGTCGGCGATGTCATGGCCTATGACTATGCCTTCCGTATGGCTCGAGCTTTTCGCGAAAAAAATCCAGACATTCTGAAATATGCCTCTTCGGGTTTTCCAGACAGTGCAGATTCCATTGTGTTCATGACCAACCATGATACGGAAAGACTGCCGTTCTCTCCAGTTCTCAGCTACAACGGTGCGGAAAGTGATCTCTATCGCCTAGCGCAGATCTTTATGCTGGCGTGGCCATTTGGCTATCCTCAAGTCTATTCTGGATTTGTTTTCAACCATCATGATATGGGACCACCCCTTGATGTAAATTTCCGTTTGGTCGATATTCTGAACGAGAAAAACCAATGTCGTGCTCCTTGGACTTGTGAACATCGTTTGCCTGAAGTAGCCGCGATGGTAGGGTTTAGAAATAAAACGGATTCCGCATTCTCTGTCTCTGACTGGTGGAGCAACGGACGTGATGCTCTTTCTTTCAGTCGCGGTTCACAGGGATTCGTTGCCATCAACTGGTCGCACAGCTCTCTTACACAAACTTTCAAGACATCGATGAAAGATGGCGTGTATTGCAATATCATTGGTCACGATTATCAGTGGTCGGATGGTCGTTGCAGCGTGGGTTATAAAGTTGAAAACGGATCGGTTCGCGTGACCATGCCAGCAATGTCAGCCTTTGTTCTTTTAAAGGAAACGTCTCCTCAACGGAAAAAATAGTTATGGCAAAGAAAAACACCTACACGATTGGCTTCGACCTTGGCGGGACTAAACTCGCTGCTGCATTGGTTTCTCAAACAGGAGAAATGCTAGACTTCATCAAAGTGCCGGTCGATATGAAGCGCGAACATTCCGCTGCAAAAACACAAAAACGTGTGATCAATTTGATGGCCGATATTGCCTTGGATTTTAAGAACCGCTTTCCAAAACAGACTTCGGGAAGCAGCTTCTTAGGAGTTGGTTTAGCTTCTGCAGGTCCCCTCAATACCGAGAAGGGACAACTCGAGCATCCTGTGAACTATCCGGGCTGGAAAGTGGTTCCCATCCGAGATCTGCTGGAGAAAGAAATTCAAAGCCGCGGCTTCAAAACCAAAGTTCACTTTCAACACGATGGAACCGCCGCCGCTCTTGCCGAAGGCTGGGTGGGCGGAGCCAAAGACATGTCTTCATTTGCTCTCGTTACTGTAGGAACTGGCGTAGGGACCGGAATCATTTTCAATGGAATGCCTGCGCAAAGTCGTGGCATGGGTTCTGAATACGGCCATATCGCTATCGACATTCAGAGCTTGAAAGCAGCTCCAGACCAGCTTCATCACTTTACCGTTGAAGGCATTGCTTCGGGCACAGGCCTTCTTCGTCGCGCTAAAGAGATGGGCTTTCAAGGAAGCTCGGTGGAAGAGCTCACCGATGCCGGCGATAGCAAGTATGATGTGCTTTACAAGGACATGAGCCTAGCATTGGCTATTCTTTGTCATAATTTGTCGGTGGGTTATAATCTTGAGAGAATTTTTGTCAGCGGTGGTTTGATTAAAATCAAACATCTCTATCTCGAAAATATGAAGAAGCACTATCGCTCACTGATTCGCCAAATCAATCCTGCATTTGAATGCAAAATTGAAATTGCCAAAACCAAGAATCACGCCGGAGTGATCGGCGCGGCTTACCTTCCCTACCTCAAACTTAAAAACTGATCTACTTTTGAGCCAGCTTTTGTTTTGCTAAAACTTTGCCCAATTCCACACCGGGCTGATCGAATGCATTGATCGCTAGGTATTCTCCTAGGCATGCCACCACCAGCTGCCAGAACATGAACATGTAACCTAAAGTTTCTTCATCCAAGGATTTCAACTGAATAGTCATTGTTGAAACCTTGTTGTGAGCCAAAGCTTCTTGCGTGGATACACATTCCGCGGCCAAGAGTTCGCCCATGGTGCGCCCTTTTAATACCTGTGTTTCTGGAAATTGAGCACTGGCGATCCGACGAGATCCGCCTTCAGCCTCATTCACTCGATGGAAAATCACAAACTTATCTTTTGCACCTTCCATAACCTGCTGAAGAATCGAATGTTGATCCGAAGCCCCGATTGCAGCGATGGGAGTACTCACCCGTGGCGCTGGAGAACCATCGCGTTTCACAGCTTTACCCAAAGACTCAGCCCACAACTGTTGAAACCATGCTCCGAAGCTCTTCATACGAGAGCTATAGAACCACAAAAGAGTGATCCATTCTTCACGCTGAAAGCTCATCGCGAGCTGACCGGTCATGTTTGCAATGAGTTCTTTGTCGAGTTGCGCTTTAGCAGCCCCTAAGCGGAACTTTTCAAGATCAAGTCCCAAAAAGCCCGCAGGCATCATTCCCACAGGAGAAAGCACAGAGAATCGCCCGCCCACATCCATGGGAATTTCACACTGAGAAACTTTATGCTGCTTCGCCCATTTCACCAAAGAGCTATCTTTCGTTTCAGAAATGACAACCGAATTTTCAGCCAAAGACATGTTCTCGTCTTTGTAGATCTGGTCGATAAATTCCAAGGCACACAAAGACTCAATTGTATTCCCGCTCTTCGAGACGAATGCCCAGCAGATATCTTTCAGCTCACCAAGCTCTTCTACCAAGGATTCGAATTCAATGGCGTCCACGTTGTCGATAAAGTAGAGAGATTTTGAATTGAATACTTCCTGAATTACGCGCGTTCCTAAAGAACTTCCTCCAAGACCGACAATCACCAATTTCTTAAACTTTTTAGCCTTTGCTTGACCGACTTCATAAGCGGACTGCCAAAGGTCCATGCGATTGACGAGATCGGGGAAACCGATTTCTTTGCGTTGTAAAAACATCTCTAAAGAGCTCAGACATTTTTTTACCAGTTCAGAATCAACATTTTTAAAGCTTTGAGTGATTTGCAACATAGAGTGTCCTTATCAAAAGTTCGTACACAACAATATCTAAAGATAGACGAAGCGTCTAGAGTTCTATGCCTCTAACGATGAGCTTCCTGACAACTCAATCGCCTCGATCGCTTGAGGACAATGAGGGCCTTTCTAAGGCTTGAGTGATCCACTCATGAATCTTCGGTTTCCCGAGCCGGATGCTCGGGAAAGGGGGCTTGGGATCACCCAATTGTCAGGATGCTCACGCTGTGATCGAGCGGCGATCTCATTAAACACCACCAGGCTAAAGATCAGTTCTCAGAGATAGCCCCGGGGCCCTCTCAAAGGCTTTGAGCTGCTTTCGTATCAACCTAAGAAACTGCACAAATGTTCATCGCTTTTCTAAAAACTCGGAGAGCGGATTGTTTCGTTTTTTGAAACTTCCAAAAACTGTCCAAATCTTGGAGTCCTATTTCGGCACCTTTATCGAAATTTACTGCGAAGCGTTGCTGCGATGTTAATCTGGGCTCAAGAAAGTCTTGGAGGAGAACATGAAAGTTCAAACCGCCCTCACTATGACCACTCTTGCTCTGACGTTAGCAGCATGTGAGATGAAAACAGTAGAGCCCGAACAAGTTTCTCAGGAAACTTATGGTGAACCCCTAAAATATTCGAAGGTGAATGTGAATCTTCACCCTTTGAATAAGACAGTGTGTGATCCATTCGGAGGCGAGCCTTCAACAACCTTGGAACAAGGTGTGAAAGCGAGCTTGCATTACTCAATCCCAGGAATGCCTCGTCTTTATTCATCTGAAGACTATGTGACCTTTGCTAAGAAGTCCGATCAGTCTCTTTTCTTTGCCGATTTAAACGTGCCGACACGCATGTTTACTGAGGGTTTTGCGACTCAAACCAATGACGTCCTCAAAGACGACAATGGTAGCAAGTTGATTGAATACTTTGGTATTAAGTTCGAAACCACTTTGAAATTGGCTGAAGGCGATGAAGAAGGCGCATATGAATTGGCTCTTCTTTCCGACGACGGCACCCGCTTGAAAATTAAAAGCGGGACTGGTGACAACACCACTCTAAAAACTCTCATCAATAATGATGGTGACCATGAAACGCGTTTTGGATGTGCTTCTGAGGTGTTAAACCTTACGAAAGACAGCGCGATTCCAATAGAGGTCACTTACTATCAGGGACCGAGATATCATATTGCCAATACTCTTTTATGGAGAAAGGCCACCGCAGCTGGAAAAGATTCGGCCTGTGGACGCCAAGGCAATGAGTATTTCTTTGATCCAAACAAAGCTTCCGAGCCTAAGCAACCTTACAAGGATCTCTTGAGTCGTGGATGGAAAGTGGTTGCGAAAGAAAACTTCTTCATCCCGAAATCAGAAGGCTACAACCCTTGCGTGGGCGGTACGGCTCCAGTGATCACGGAATTCCGCTTGATCGAAGCCAACACCACAGGCGCTTATTTCCGCTGGGTGACTGACATTCCTTCGACTTCGCAATTAAAACTTGTGAATAAGCAAACCGGCGAAGTGATTCTCACACAGTCTGACAATGCTTTGAGAACTACGCATGTTGTGCAGGTCTCAAACCTTCAACCTGATACGACTTATACGGTTCAAGCCGCCAGCGTATCTGAAGACTTGGGCAATGCGCTCAGCTTGGTGATTGAGATTACAACGCCTTATTAATGTGTTTTAAACAGGTGCGAGTGCACCTTAAGGATTCCCACCGCAAAGCCGATAGGAGGACTGTGAAATATTCGGTCCTTTTATCGGCTTTCTTTATTTTCCTTCTCCCTCTCAGCTCTAAAGCTGAGTATCGAGTATTTCTTTTGAAGATTGCTAAACGGGCTCCCGCTACTGCGACTCCAGAAGCTGTGACACAAACACCTCCGCTCACACAGGACTATCGTCTGGTGGAAAGCACCCTAGATCCCATTCAATATCGTTACTACTATCCCGTGGCTGCCGACGAAGAGGTGTCTTACACTGAAACCTGGCGCTGCTATGGCCGCACCGATGGCTTCAAGCCCCACTGCCCCAACCCAAAGGGCCAGATTCCGCCAGAGGTTTCCCCTCGGTCTTAAGATCAACGTCTCTTTTTGATACACTTGGAATATGTCATCTATCGACAATTCCACGAGAAAGGCGCAGCAAGCGGATCTGAATGATCTTCAGAACGAGTACGCGCAAAAAAGAAAGAAAATCGTTAGATCTAACGAAGCTCAGATTTCTGATCTCAAGGAATACTACGGCGAAAAGAAAGCCTCGGTTCACGAGGACAATCAAGCGGCCATCAATCACATTCGCAAACGCAATCAGGAGATGGGCCAAGCCGCTTCTGAAGACCGCAATCGTTTGAGCGAAAGCTACAACGCCAAGACTCAGCAATTGCAAAGCTCGTATGATCAAAAATACAATGACATCAAGGACAAGCGTCAAAATCAAATTGCATCGGCGCAGGCCGATTCTGAAAACCGTGTCCATAATATCAAGAACAAAACCCAAGAACAGATTGCAAATATCCGCGAAAAAAGTACGAAGGATACGAAGCAAGCCAAAGAGCGCTACAATCAAGACATGTCTAAGATCAATGAATTTGGTCGCACCCGTCTTGAACGTCAGCAAGAGCAAAATGTCTCGGCTTTGGAGAGTGAACTTGAGCGCGGTCGCGCCGCTCAAGAGAAACTGCGTTCTCGCAATGAAAAAGAATACACTGATCTTCGCACTCGTGGTGAGACCGTGATCGCCAACGAGCAACAGGGTCAACAGAAGAAACTCGAAAAAGTCGAAGAGACCCACGAGAAAAAATACGAACAAACTCAGGCTCAATGGAAATCCAAGGAAGAAAACCTCAACTCTCAATACAGCTCTCGTCTGACGAACAACAAAAGTGCTTATGAGAAAGAGTTGAAAAATCAAAACGAGAGATTCCAAAGCACTTACCAAAAGAATGAGCAAGCCAATCGTGAGGCTTTGAACATTCAAAATGATCGCTATGTGGCTGAGGCTGCAGCAACTCGCAAAGATTTCATTCAAGATCTTGCCAAGTACTCCAATAAAGAAGACGACCCTTTCTACAAGGTTCAAGACCGCGGCAGCTATATGAAAGAGAACTTGGATTTCTATATTCTCAAAGCCTATGTGCCTGAACATGAAAAAGACAATGTTCGTGTGACGATCCAAAAAGATCGCGCCACGGTTCAAGGACAACGTTCTTTCAAAGATAAATTGGAAGAAAACGGCAAGGCCGTCAGCAGCAGCAGCTTCCAGACTTTCCGCGAAGAGTTCCCTTTTGAGCGCCCCGTGATCACAGAGGGCATGACCCGCGAGCGTGATGGCGACTGGGTGACCTTCCACATCCCTAAACTCACAACCACAGGCTTCAGCCGAAAAGGTTAAGCCTCCTGACTATCTGAGCCCCTTCAGGGCCTCCGTTTATTCCTTAGACAGATCTTTCTTGTCAGAATGTAATAAACCACCGATGGGCTAGCACTCCTCTTGCATCACTGGCTCTCAGCGTTTCGGATCTGCCTATGGAGAAATGGCTTCTCCTCCAGTTCGAACATTGTGAGGACCTTATGGTACGTGGATTGATCGTCTTATTGTCGTTGTCGACTTCTCTGCAAGCCTTTGCTCAAACGAGCGAAGTGACTATGAAACAAATCGAAGACTCTTATCAAGTTTGCCTTGAAGACGCCGCTCAAAAAATCGTAGCTGGCATCGAAGAAAAAGAAGGCAAATCAGATGGTGCTGGTTATAAAAAAGGCGCCTGCAATGAAGACACCATGACTTGCACGATCCATGTTCAGTTGCAGTATAATAACGAAAATGGCCAACCTCTTCGCGCGGTGATTGCTAGCCAAGATGTTATCTTTATGGAGCAGGAACACGGTCTTTGCAGTGACACCATCCTTCTGGGTGATGCCAAACAATCTCTTCTTCGTGCTCAATAACTTTTGTCGCGGTATTTAACGAGATCATAGCTCGACCACAGAGTGAGCATCCTGACAATTGGGTGGTCCCAAGCCCCCTTTTCCCGAGCATCCGGCTCGGGAAACCTAGGATTTAGGCATATTCGCCACCACTCTAAGGGAATAGTTTAATGCCTCTAGAAACGAAAAAAGGCGCTGATTCAGCGCCTTTTTTTCGATATTGAAATTGAGAAATTAAACTTTCATCAAGTAACGAACTTCTCTCATCATGAAAGACAGGCGAGCCTGAAGATCTTCGAGAACCATGATGTTGTTTTGAAGCTGTGACAAAGCATCCACTTCAACAACCGGGAAATCTGCCAACTCATGATAGGATTTGTGCACAAGAGGTTCGTGAGATTCAGTCGACGGACTCCACAAAGATTCAGATGTCGTCTCTTCAACTTGTCCGTTCTTTTTCAAATCTACTAGTCTCATTCGAGTTCTCCTCGGCCTTTGTCAGGCGCAGAATTAAAAGCCTATTTTAAAAAAATCCAATTCAAAACTTAAAAAAACTTACATAAAGTTTTTACAGCGCCGTTTAATATTCGCACTGCAAATTCACGGTGTCCGTCGACGCCAAAGCGACCCTATTGCTTCCGCTAGACAAATACGTAGCCATAACGGAACCACCATCGTCCTTGTGCTTCAGACCCAAAACATGTCCAAGTTCGTGAAGAAGTAATGCTTCGATATTCACGCCCATTTGAGAGCCTGTATTCCAATAGAAGTTGAAATCACGATTGTTTACACGGATATCGGCTTCTTTGATTTGATCTCCCACCCAGTAAACGCTGGTGCGAGCTTGTTCTGAAGCGCGGTTGCCTTCCCAAGCATTCATCCAATAGATGACGTTGTAGCCATTCTTCTCTGGGGCTCCGGCTTTGATCTTTTTAGTTTGGATTTCAAACAGACGACGGCCCGCAGTCTTTTCCCAAGTTTGGGCGGCGGCAACGATAGCTGAGATATATTGATCAGGAACGGATTCATCAAGGTACATCTTCACGGGAACTTCACGTTTCCAAGAAATACGTTCTCCATAGACATTCTGTACGAAGCCACAATCTTGCTGAGACTTGGGTGCACAGGCTTGAAGAGTCATAGCTGTAATAAGGAGCAAAATAGCTCCAAGGCACTTCCGCATGAGATGTCCTCCTGCAGGACTTCTATTACAAAGGGAGGGCCAACTAGTTCGATCCTGGTGAGCAGGCTCTTAACATTTTGATTTCATTTATGTTTATGTTGAAAGTGAGTTATTCTTTAAAAGATCGATTCTGAGACAACTTCGCTGTCAACTATTCACTCAATCTCCAAGAAGGCCTTAAGACCATAAAATCACTACCCTTTTAGGTGTCGAATTCCTAACACCCCCTTTAACGCATTTGGGGGTGCAAAAAGGCCCCGAATGGCCTGGCCTGGACTTTGCTTTTGTATCATTACGAGACACATCGAGCCCCTTCGCAATCGCGAAACTCTTTCGGCTCACTCACCCCATCCCACACCCCACCTTCAGTTGGCGGAAGCGAAAGCTCCCAAGACCAACTGCCGCGCGCGAAGGTACAATGGTAGACTGAGTCACTCTCCTTTGATAAATCTAGAATCTCCTCCAAAGAAAGGTCTGCTGATGATGAAACTGACTGTTATCCCTGGCGATGGTATCGGCCCCGAAATTATGGCTCAAGTTATTCGCGTTCTTAAGCATGTGAATGCTCCCTTTGAATATGAAGAGCATGTGGCTGGCGAGATCGCATTGCAGAACCTTGGTGACCTTCTTCCTCATTCAACAATTGAATCTATTAATAAGAATAAGCTCGCCATCAAAGGCCCGACGACAACTCCCGTGGGAGGTGGTCATAAGTCTATCAATGTGACCATGAGACAAAAGTTTGATCTCTATGCGAATGTGCGCCCTGTGCGTTCTTTGCCTGGAGTGAAATGCATTTGGCCAGATATCAACCTGACCATCGTGCGCGAAAACACCGAAGATCTTTATGCGGGTATTGAACGCATGGTGGATGAAGGCACTGCAGAGAGCATCAAACGCATTTCTCGCAAAGGTTCCGAGCGCATTGCTCGTTACGCCTACGATCTCGCACAAAAAACCGGACGCTCTCAAGTGGCTATCGTACATAAAGCCAACATCATGAAAATGACAGACGGCTTGTTCCTTAAAACAGCTCAAGAAATTGGTTGGCAATATCCAAACATCACAACGAAAGATGTGATCGTGGACAACGCTTGTATGCAGCTCGTGATGAAGCCTCAGCAATTCGACGTGATTGTGACTGAAAATCTCTATGGAGATATCCTGAGTGATCTTTGTGCTGGACTTATCGGTGGTCTAGGAGTCGTTCCTGGCGCCAACATCGGTGACAAGGCCGCGATCTTTGAAGCCGTTCATGGATCTGCTCCAGACATCGCAGGTCAAAACAAAGCCAATCCAACGGCCCTGCTCCAATCGGCGGTGATGATGCTTCAGCATGTGAGCGAAACAGCAAAAGCTGATGCCATCATGAAGGCCCTGATCGAAGCTTTGGCAGACGTCAACGCCCGTACTGGGGACTTGGGTGGTAAAGGGACCACGGTTTCTTTCACTGACGCTATCATTCAAAAGCTAGGTTGATTTCTCTAATAAATTTCTCTAATAAATTTGCCTTAGGCCACTTCATTCTGAGGTGGCCTCGTTTCCAGACTTGCCTCCCTCTTAAAACAAACATAAAATTGTGCACATGACATCACGTGTACGACTCTCATTATGTTTCATTCTCTGTCTCTCTTTAGGTGCTTGTGCCACCAATCAAAAAAGCCGTTTAGCAGCTACGGCGGTGGGTGTTGCTGCAGGGGCCGCGATTGGGGCCGCCACAGCTCCTGGTGATGAACGACCTGAGCTTCATGCTCTTTATTGGGGCGGCATCGTGGGTGTGATCACCGCGGTTGCTGCGAATTACTATTTCAATGATGAGCGCGACATGAGCGTGATGAAGCTTGAAAATGAAAAATTGAAATCTCAACTGGACTTTTTTCAGAATGGCACAGCAACCTTGTTGAAAGAAACCAAGGGCAGTGCCGACAAAAGATTCTTCCAAAGTGGCAAAGCCAATATTCGTCTTTATAAAATTGATCAATGGGTCGATGACGGGCCTAATAAGAAATATCATCGCGATCAAATGATTGAAATTCTTCCTATAGAAAGTGGTCACTAATGAAAAACAAAGTTTTATCAGCTCTTTTAGTTTTGTCTGTTCTTTGGGCGTCTGCCAGCACCTTCCTGTATCTGACTTTAAAGAACAATCCCAAAGTCGTCGCCATCACCACCGGTGAAATGAATAAAAGCAATATGGCCAACTTCCAATTGAGTGAGATGGAGCAGCTCAGCTTCGTTCGTCAATTTGTTGAACAGTACTTCAACTACACTTCGAACAACTTCTGGCAAACTCAAACGACTTTGGCTTTTTTGATGGACTCCCCGCTTCGTCAAAAACGCATTGAGGAAGTCAGTCGTCTGCGTGAAAAAATTCAAAAGAAAACTCTTTCTCAAAAAGCTCTGCTAAAAAGCATCACTCTCGAGGGTGCCGACACTTATAAAATCGATCTGACTTTGCAGATCAATGAAGAAGGTCAGGCTCCTCAAGAACTTCCGACCCAAGCTGTTTTGCAGATCAAAGCCACAGAAAGAACTTTAGAAAATCCCTGGGGTCTTTTGATCACATCTATGGATTTCGCGAGCAATCCTCCGACCAGTTTTGACTCTGTGATGTCTCTCAAAGAACAAAGTCCTTCTGTTGCGACTTTCCCTTGTGCCATTGAGAACATCGAGAACCCTCAGGAAGACACTCTTAAAACTAAGATCACCACTCTGAATGTCAGCGAGCTGCAATTGATGTTGCAAAAGCCTCTGAATGAGCTTTTGATTCTGAAAGCTTTCTGTAAAAACAATGAGTTCTCAATCGTGGTTCAGCCAAGCACCAAGCGACAAACTCTTTTCAAATCATTCCCGATGACCGCTGCTGTTGAAAGAAAAGTCGATACCAGCAAAGGGCCCCGCAAAAAAGACATCTACGAAAAAACCATCGAAGATGTATTAGGCATTAAAGTCGAATAGACATCTCAAAGGTAGGGACTTACTTTTGGTAGCAAGAGTGCGTCAAATCAACCTAGGTCAGCTTGAGCCCTGCCTAAATCCTTAGTTTCCCGAGCTGGATGCTCGGGAAAGGGGGCTTGGGATCACCCAATTGTCAGGATGCTCACCCTGCGATCAAGCCCTGCCTCCCCTCATCTCGCAAAGAAAATCTATTTCCCCGCTTTGATCTCTTTAATTACTTTATCAAGCTCTTTGGCCTCACTAGAAGAGCCACGATTGTATTCTTCCAGCAAAACACTCACAAAAGAATATTGGGGATAGTCTTTATCAAAGACATACAAGTCCCCGTCCATATTAGAATCTATACGCTGAACAGATTCATGAGTATTGAGATCCGAAACCAAAGTGATTCCCTCGAAGTGATCCTTCTCAGACTTGCTGTCTTGACGGAAGTTCTTTTTCCATTCAGTCAATTCGTCATAAACTAGCTCGGATAAAGTCGTCATAATGGGTGCTGATTCCAAGTCACAGAAGAGTTTCGTCGATGGACCATAGATCTCGCACATTTTATCGACGTAAGATTTTGTCTTAAAAATAAACTGGCTGGATTCAAGATGGGCACTCAATGGAGGACCTTGCAGATATTCAACGCGATCCAAAGACCCTGAAGACGAGCCCAGAACCTGGGCCACAAACTTTTGCAAAGACATCAAAGACAATCCCACCTTCTCTTCGATCTGAAGGGATCGCAGAGCTTCATGAAGGATCACTCCCATTTGATGTCGCTTTGGCAGAGACTCAAAGTCCTTTTGCATGATGAACGTGCCATAGCCTCTTTCATAAACCGAAATCAAACGCTGTGAATCTTCGAGAGCAGACTGTCCCTTATCCTGAAGAGAAAACTGTGTGATATAAAGCGGAGCACTCATGAGGGCCCGAGCCGCAAGAGCCGCCATGGCCGGGGAACTCTCGTGATCTTCTTTGAGCTGAGTTAAAACACTTTGATAAATATCAGGATATAGGATCGCCGCACGCTCAAGACCTTTTTCACGAAGAGATTTTGAAGTCTCGGCTTGAATAGCTGGTTCTGAGTCCAAGCCTTTTCCTAGATACGCCAGACGAAGATTCTGACCATCAAGAATCGCAGCACTTCCCCCCTTTTTCTCGGCAGATTGAGAGAGGGTTTTGAGATCCAAAGTCATTTGCTGCTTCAGCACCTCGTCTATACGCGACGGATCCAATCCCAGATGAAGGACATAGGCCTTATTTTGAGACACGAGCCCCTTGAGTGTGTCGATATTCTGCCCATAGGCCCAATTTGCGCCGATCAAGCTCGCTAATAAAAAGCTGGGAATGAGTTTATTCATAACAAACAGACTTTGCAAAAGCCGCTCCGACCTAGATGACTTGCTTTACCTGAGACATTTTTTGTCCACTGCCTAGTACAAAGACATGTTTAGACACTCAGGTCTTATAAAATAGCCTTTAAACATGGGTCATCTTTTGCAATAAAGCTGAAAAACAATAAAGGGAGAGCTTTATGAAACAAATATTTTTGGCAGTACTATGTATTATGATTGGTCAGCAGTCCTTTGCTTATGGAGAAAGTGAAGAGATCCGAGCTTATCGTGAGGAACAAAGACAAGCCCGCGAGATGGTAAGACAAGGCATGAGAGAGACTATGCAGATTGAACAAGACCAACGCAGAATCTACAAGATGGAAGAAGAAATGAATAGACAAGAGCAAGAGCAGTACAGACAGGAACAAGAGGCTTGGAATAAAGTTTACGAGGAAGAACAAGAGGCTTGGAACGACCTTTACAACAATGACGACATAATGGCTGATTAAGACAGCAAAGGTCCCAAAAAACTGGGACCTTTCCCGGAGAAATCTATGATACGCCTTTTTGCACTAATATTGATTCTGCTGACATCGCACGTTTCCCTGGCAGAATCAGATGCATCAACAAAAACAAAGCGAGTTCTCGTATTTGTTGGCTATACAGATGAGGAGAATCTCAATGAGACTCTCGCACATCCATTCTCCAAGAAGCATTCGTTTAGTCTCGCTTACAGAGTCGAGCTAGGGATCAAACGTTCCCTTATCGACATGGGCATGAATTTTCAGTCCGATTCTTTATTTTTAAAGAAAGACAACTCGTTAGAAGTGACCATTTTTAATGTCAATGTCTTGTGCCCAGGAGAATCACTGCGCGAGAAGAATCTGCGCAGTAATTTATGTTATCATCAGATTCAACGGTCAGAACAAGCTGTAAAATATCTCGAAAGAAATCTAAATAAATTTGATGAATTCATATACATTGGACACGCTCGAAAGGGAGCTGGCCTAGCTCTGGGGCCATTCGTGCCTGAATACACCTATCCATTGAAGTTCTATAACTCAGTAGATCAAGGACGTCTTAAAAAAATCGTTCTGGCTTCTTGCTCAAGTCAGTCCTTTTATTCACCGTTGGCTCAGCGATTTGACTTCGTGGGTACTAGCGACAGACTTCTTCTGTTTAAAGATCTTCTTCCCTTGGTACAAGGAGAGCTGAGAAAGCTCATCCAGGCGCCCTAGTGGGCAAAAATCAAAATCGCCAAAAAAGGCTGCTCGTTTAAATTTTAAACAGTTTAGTTGCAATCAGTTTGAGCTGAGCAAGGTGTGGAATTTGCTGAGAGTTTCCTTTGAATGAAAAAAACGTATCCGTGGACTCTAAATAAAGCATCCCTCCCCTGGTTGGGCCTCTTTGCGGCCTCGTTGGTGGCTATTGCTTCATTGAGTTTTGCCTATGAGGTCCACAGAGCCAAAACGTCTGTCACCCAGTACATCGCCATCTGGGAGGAGGACCTAGCAAAGTCCCTCTTGATGAAAAAAGACTCTGCCTTGCTAGATAAAATCATAGCTCAGCTGAAAGAGGTTCACTCTTCCGTGGCCCAAGTGGACGTCACTAAAAATGCTGTTCACGAATGCTTGATCTCAAATGAAGCTCCGATCACTTTGTACTCACTCCCTGCAGGCCAAGTGCGGGTCTGCTACAGCCTTTCAGACCTGGGCGTAAAAACAGTTCTCTCACCGATTTTTCTTTTAGGGATCTTCTTAGGTTTGGCTTTTGTTTCTTTCGGTTCTAGAAGAGAGCTTTTAAATCAACTGCAAGAGCAAGAATTAAGATCAGAGTTGGCCCTCAACCAAGAGATCTCAGAGATCTCTCGCCAAGTCGCCCATGACATTCGCGGCCCACTGATGGCTTTAAATACATTAAGTCAGTTGTCCCATGAAATGAGTGAAGACAAACAGCAACTCTTCCAAATGGCCGTCACGCGAATCAAGACCATCGCCGAAGATTTGCTCTCACGTTCAAAAAATAAAAAAACAGTAAAAGCCAATGAGCCCCAAGCCTCTATGGTAGAAATCTGCAATGGCCTGATCAAGGAATTGCAACTCACGCACAAGTCAGTTCAGTTCACTCTTCAAAACAACCTGAAGGAAAACTTCAGTTCTCCAATTGAAAAAAACAAACTCCAAAGAATCATCTTCAACATCATTCATAATTCCCTAGAGGCCTTGCCTCCAGAAAATGGATTGGTGGGTGTCAGCCTCTTCAAAAAAGAAGAACAAATTCATTTACAGATTATCGATAATGGCAAAGGAATCCCCGCAGACATCCTGCCTAAGTTAACTCAAGAAGGCGTCAGCTTCGGCAAAGCCAACGGCAATGGCTTGGGTCTCTATGATGCCAAGAAAACGCTAGAAAGCATCCAAGGCCAACTCCAAATCCAGTCGAGAGTTGATATAGGCACCCAAGTCACTTTGGTGTTCCCTGCCTCATTGGCGAAATCGCATACGGCATAATATCAAGTATGTGGTGTGGTGGTACTTGAAAAAACCATCGCTAGATCGCAGTGTGAGCATCCTGACAATTGGGAGATCCCAAGCCCCCTTTCCGGAGCGTCCGGCTCGGGAAACCAAGGATCTGGGGGATGATTCATCACCAATCTAGTGGATCTATCACCTGCAGATAACGCACTCGCGCTACCAAAAGTAAGTCCCTACCTTTGGGGAGTTAGTGCATGGACTGCTTATGAAGCGTGTCTTTGATTTCTTTGATGTCTGGAATAGAAAGCGAGTATGGACGGCCACACACTTGGCAAGTTACATCGACAGATTCATTTTTTTCAATCATGTCGTTGAGCTCTGCTTCGCCGAGCGTTTCAAGGGCGCGCACCACGCGATCTTTCGTGCAAGGACAGTGATACTCAACGAAGTGCTCATGCTCGATTTCTTCGAATTCAACGCCTTCTAGGAAAGGACGAACAAGATCTTCAGCGGTAGCGCCATCTACGAGCAACTTAGATACGTTCACTTTGTTTTTCTCTGCATTCTCTTGAACTTTTTCAACAAGAGCTTCATCTACACCAGGCATCACTTCGATGAGCACACCACCTGCAGATTTCACTTTGCCATTAGCATCTAAATAAACACCCAAAGAAACCAATGAACGGATTTGATGAGATTGATTCAAGTAGTGAGCGATATCGTCGCCGATTTCGCCGCTGACCATTTCCACAGTTCCTTGGAAGGGCTGCTTTTGGAACGGTTGGTGACGAGCCACACTGAGCAAGCCAATGCCCATGGCTTTACGCAAGCTCAAACCCTCATCATAGCTCTCAGGTTGGTATTGAGGATTCGGAGTGTAACCACGAACCTGGCCATTGTAATTGGCTTCAGCATAAACACTTTGAAGAGCGCCGTTGCCACGGAACAAAAGACCGACCTGTTGACCGTCCTTTAGTTGGGAAGCCATCAAAAGGGCTCCCACCATGCTGCGACCCACGGCCACTGTAGCCAAAGGATAAGTGTTTTGCAGAGTTTGCATGTGACGAACAACTTCAGTGGCGTCCACGGCCGCAATACGTAATGTAAAGTCTTTGGAAACGAAACGATGGACGCGTTCTTTTTTAACAGACTGTGTAGAATCACTCATGACAAACTCCCCAGAATGGTGGAAACTAACAAAGCACATCCAGAGAGTCAAACCATGATCATTTACATATTTAGACACGCACAAAAAGCTATGGATTTTTCGGGAGATCCCGATCTCACGGATGTGGGGCATGGGCAGGCTTTGTTGCTGCTCAAAAAAGTGCTCAACGTGGAATTACCGACTCCCACGCAGCTGTGGACGTCCCCGAAAGCCCGAGCACAAAGCACTTTCCGTCCCTTAGCACATCATCTTAAAATTCCACTGCAATTGCAAGACAGTCTGCTGGAGCAAACCAGTGACGAAGATATGAGTGCTTTTCGCGAGCGAGTTCGTCGCGTTCTAGAACAAACGGCCACTTTGAAAAACGAAGTGATCTTTGTTTGCTCGCACTATGACTGGGTGGTTGAGGCTATGGCGGTCATCCCCACTGACAAAGATACGTCGGAAGCGGATTTCAGTCATTGGACTCCGGCTCAGCATGTGGGTTTTAAATTGAATGACGATGGGATTTTCGAATACATCGAACTCAAAAGGATTTCTTTATGATTCAAAATGTCTGGGCCGTGGGTCGCAATTACTCTGAGCACGCCAAAGAGTTAGGAAACGAAATCCCCACGGAGCCTTTGGTTTTTTTGAAGGCCGGAAGCACCACCACCCTGGCTTCAAAAGAAATTCACATTCCCGAGTGGAATCCTGAAATTCACCATGAGCTGGAACTGGCTCTGCAATTCGACGAGAATTTACAAATTGATGAGGCCTGTTTAGCCCTGGATCTGACTGACCGTAACAAACAAAATCAACTTAAATCCAAGGGCTCCCCGTGGACTTTGGCTAAAAGTTTCAAAGAATCCTGCCCTCTTTCTGCCTTTTTTCCAGTTAATGACTTGGAAGAACTGAAAAACCTAGAGCTTATTCTTAAAATCAACGGACAGGTGCGCCAGCAAGGGAACACCTCCCAAATGATCTTTTCCCTCGAACAACTTATTGAATTTGTTCGCTTTCACTTTCCCGTCTGCCCTGGAGATCTGCTTTTAACAGGCACTCCGTCGGGCGTGGGTCCTATCAAAAAGGGCGATCTTTTAGAGGGTGAAATTGTGGGAAAAATAAAACACTCTTGGACTGTTAAATAGCCCCGACGCCGCATAGCATTAAATACATTGAACTGCGATGGGTTCCCCTCTTAGTTTCGCTTGAATTTCCTCAACACTAGAGTGAATATCCCAATCCGCAATATCACTCTTAGAGGTATTTAATGAACGACATTCAGACTCAGATCGTAGCCCGTGGCGAAGAGATTATGAAACGCATGGAAAGCCAATCAAAGGCTTCCATCTTCTCCAAGGATTTCTGGTACGGCTCCATCATGGAATGGAGTATGAAAAATGAAAAATTCAAAACCAATATGTTCCGCTTTGTGGACGTGTTGCCTTCATTGAATTCCGGCGACGAGGTGGCTCGTCACTTGAAAGAATACTTCTCTGAAAACGGCGAAGCACTTCCCCCTGTGTTCAACGTGGGCTTGGGTTTAGGTTCTTTGGCTCCCGGCTTGATGGCTGGTGCGATCCGCAAGAACGTCACACAAATGGCGAAAATGTTCATCACAGGTGAAACTCCGGATGAAGCTTTGCCCGTTTTGAAAAAAGCCCGCAAAAACAAAATGACTTTCACCGTAGACATCCTCGGCGAAGCGACTCTGTCTGAAAAAGAAGCCAAAGAGTACAGCAACAAGTGCATCGAGCTTGTTGAGTGGTTGGCAAAAGATTCTCAAAAATGGGATGAGGTTCCTCAGATCGATCGCGATCATGAGGGCGCTTTGCCAAAAGTGAACGTGTCTGTGAAAATGACGGCACTTTACTCTCAAATCAAAGACTTGGCTTGGGAAGAATCTAAAACAGTTTTGAAAGACCGCCTCCGCCCTATTTTCCGTCTAGGTATGGAAAAAGGATTGTTCGTGAATTTGGACATGGAGCAATACTCTGTGAAACATCTCACAGTGGAAGTCTTCACCGAACTTATCAATGAGCCTGAATTCAAAAACTACAAATTCTTCGGCATCGTGATTCAAGCTTACTTGCGTGATTCTTTTGAAGACACCAAGGCTTTGACTGATTTCGCTAAAGCTCGTGGCACTCCATTCTGGATCCGCCTTGTGAAAGGTGCGTACTGGGATTACGAAACCATCGAAGCCGAACAGCGAGGTTGGGCTATTCCAGTTTACACGAACAAAGCTGAGAGCGACGCGAACTATGAGGTTTGCGCGAAGTACTTGCTTGAAAACATCAAAGTCATCCGTGGTGCATTCGCTTCTCACAACGTGAGAACTTTGGCAGCTTGTATGGTTTACGCTGAAAAACTCAACATCCCGAAAGAAGCTTTGGAATTCCAAATGCTTTACGGAATGGCTGAACCAATTAAAAAAGCCATCGTGGACATGGGTTATCGCATGCGTGAATACGCTCCCGTGGGCGAATTGATCCCGGGTATGGCGTACTTGGTTCGCCGTCTTCTGGAAAACACTTCGAATGAATCTTGGTTGCGTGGAAAATTTGCGGATAGCAAATCCACAGCGGAACTTTTGAAAGATCCAGCTCAAGGTTTGACTCCGACATCCCCAATCCTCCCGAAAAAAGAAGGCAAGTTCTATAACGAACCCCTTTTGGATTTTGCAGTAGGTGCCAATCGCGACAAGATGCTCAAAGCTCTTCGCGAAGTTAAGGCGGCATTGCCCGTCAATGTTCCCGCAATCATTGATGGTAAGGAAGTTCTTTCAACAAATATTTTTGAACGCTTAAATCCTTCTCAAACTGACCAAGTTGTTGGCCATATTAATATGGCCAACAAAGGCGATGCGGAACAGGCAATGCAAGCAGCTCATGCCGCTTACAAAACTTGGAGAAAACGGCCTGTTGCTGAGAGATCTGCAATGGTCGACAAGTTAGCAGACATCATGACTCGTGACCGATTCAAACTCATCGCGACTCAAGTTTTCGAAGTGGGTAAACCATGGGCTGAAGCTGACGGTGACATCGGTGAAGCCATCGACTTCTGCCGCTACTATGCCCGTCACATGCGCGACTTGGCTAAACCTCAACGCGTGGGCGGCATCCCTGGCGAAGTTTCAAACTACATTTATAAAGCTCGCGGTGTAACGGCCGTTATTGCCCCTTGGAATTTTCCATTGGCGATTCTGTGTGGAATGGTGGCTGCTGCGGCAGTAACAGGAAATACTGTTGTGATGAAGCCAGCTGAACAGTCATCTGTGATTGGCCTAGGCTTGATGAAGATGATTCAAGAGGCCGGATTCCCGAATGGCGTTATCAACTTTTTGCCAGGCTTTGGGGAAGAGGTCGGTGAACACATTGTGAATCACAAGTACACCACCACAATCGCATTCACCGGCTCCAAAGCGGTGGGTTTGCACATCTTGAAACAAGCCGCTCACATTCACCCCGGACAAGTGCACGTTAAAAGAACAATCATTGAGATGGGCGGAAAAAACGCAGTTATCATCGACAATGATGCAGATTTAGATGAGGCCGTGGACGGTGTTCTCTATTCTGCATTTGGATTTAGTGGTCAAAAGTGCTCAGCCGCAAGCCGTGTCATCGTACTTGAAGAAGTTTATGATCGTTTTGTTGATCGCTTGGTCGAATCTGCAAAAAGCATCGACGTTCTGCCAGCTGAAAACCCGAAAGCATATATGGGTCCAGTGGTAGATGAAGAGGCTTATGGACGCCTTCTTTCGACTATTGCAGAAGCTCAGCAGCATCATAACATGCTCTATAAAGGCAATGTCCCAGCTGGTGGTTACTTTGTGCCTCCGACAATCTTCGGTGATGTTCCTGCTGATTCACGATTGGCTCAAGATGAGTTCTTCGGCCCCGTGGTCGCAGTCATTAAAGCCAAGGATTTGACTCACGCTTTGGAAATCGCCAACAGCACAGAATATGCACTCACTGGCGGTATCTTCTCAAGAAGCCCTGCGAACATCGCAAGAGTGAAAGAGGAACTCGAAGTCGGAAACATGTACATCAACCGCGGCATCACAGGTGCCATGGTCGACCGTCATCCATTCGGCGGTTTCAAAATGTCAGGCATCGGCTCAAAAACCGGTGGCCCAGACTATTTGAAACAATTCGTAGAACCAGCAGTCGTCACAGAAAACACTCTTCGCCGCGGTTTTGCTCCAGCAGAAGACGAAGCCTAAGAGATTTAAGATCATTAAAAAGAAAAAGGCTTCAAGGAAACTTGAAGCCTTTTTTATTTCTAATCTATAAAGGAACAATTAAGCCGCCTTACGAGTCAGCTTAAAAAAGAGCCCACACTTCCCAGCCAACAAAAGAAGATAATCAATAGTCACCTTATCCGGATCACTAAAGATGCTGCTCCAACGGGATTTAGGAATCCCTAGAAACTTAGCAAACTCAGTATGATTCAACTTACGCTTTCTTTGTTCTTTGGAAAGAAGAGCTAAGAGGTCTCCTTTCATCAAGATAAGTTCAATCTCGGGTTCAGAAAAACCAGCACTTCGAACAAGCTCTTCGACAGTCATTTCAATACTGTGTTTGTATTCCTTAGCCATCGAGATCCTCCTTCATGACCTTAAGCCTTTGCAGTGCAGTTCTAATCTCATTAAGAGGAGTTTTCTGCGTATTTTTTCGAAACAAATGAAGAACAAAAACATAATCAGCGGTCGGAAGACAGTAAAAGACCCTCACCTGCCCACGAACATCCCGAACCCTTAATTCTTTCAGTCCAGGATACCCAACCATACTCCGAGACTCAGGCATCTCAAGAATTTCTCCTTGAACCAAAGCCCGAAGCAAAACACCAAGCTTTCTCTGAATATCGGCAGTTTCCCCATCAATAGCCTTTTTAACCTGCTTGGAAAACAACACCTTCTTCATTTCAGAGTTATAAAATTTTATAACTTTTGTCAAGACAGCACCTCTCACAGTGAAGAAAAGCAACAAAGCCACCTTCCCTGCAAAAACCCCACTCACCTCAACCTCAATAAAAGCTAACTCCACCCCCGAAAAACGGACACTCCCCTGAAATCCCCCTCGATCCTCATTTAAAAAATAAAAGTCCAACCCCGGCCAAGAATTCCCCTCTATTCTTAAACTGAACTACGTCGGTTTTCCTTCTGGGAAGGGCGGCCTCTTATTTGACAGACCTCGGGCCCCGCACGATGCGGTACCCAAGGCCCGCAGAGCCAGGGATGGCGTGTCTGCCAAATAAGAGGCCGCCCTTCCCAGAAGGAAGACCGCACCGAGAGCTCAGTTTTAAATGAAGAGAGGGGGGAAAAGAAAAAAGGCCAGCTTCCGCTGACCTTCTATAATCTTTTTTTAAAAATAGAGGTGAGAACATCATGCTCCCCGAGTACCATCCTTGGTATCACCCCTCCCGTAAAAACAATTCCAACATACCAATTCCAACAATACAACAAACTTTTTAAGATTTTTTAAGAAATCAGATTTTACACAAAAAAAGTGGAGAGTTCGCACTCTCCACTTTCAAATAACAAACAAGTTGTTCAATTTTTCAGCTAAACCTAGAAGTCAGAGACTCGATCCGCTAACTCTGGGTAATCGATGAATGGGTTACGGCTGCCCTGAGCCTCGAAGATCGCAATATTACGATTCATTTCTTCTTCATCTACTGGATCTTCATGGTGCCACTTCTTCAAAGTCGCTTCTTCGTTAGGATCAATAGGAAGGTCATATTTTGTCGAGAAGTAGAACAAGGCGCGAGCCACGTTGCCTTTGTGATTTGACGGTGGTTCGAAGATCTCCATGCCAGCGACCGCTCCAGTTCCAAAGCGTGATTCTGGGCAGTGCAAAGTCTTTTTGTCTCTCACAACTTCGCCGAACTTGTAGTTACCACGAGCGCCATTGATTTTATTGTCCGTTGGGTACAAATGATGCAAGTCCGACTTTTGCATGTCTTTAGGATATCTTCCAGAGAAACGGCTTTGCGGCCAAGTGTGCTCGACATTGATGATGTTGTTATTAGGGATGCGTCCCGGAGCCGGGCCATTGTTACGACCAAAATCTTCTTTGGTCTTAAAGGTATTGCAGTAAACGTCCCACACCTTATAGTCAGAACCATCTTGAGCGAGGTAGTAGTTCCCCAGCAAGAAAACACGAGCTCTGTCATATCCCACTGGAACATGTTGGTAACACTCGTATTTTCTGTCTCCACAACCTGTTCCGAGCTCATCATAGCTGCCCGGAATCACCGTATGGGAAACTCTCAAAACCACTTTCAAGCGCATAAGCATATCTTTGTTCGAGACGCCGGCTTTCAGCTCACGAAAGAATTCTTCGCCATAATAAGGGATTTCTTGAGAACTCAACGCCGCCCCAGCGTTCGTTGAGAATACGATAGATAAAGATAGAATCACTGTCTTAATGAGTAGTCTCATTCGGGTCCGCCATTTCTGGTTGGGTGATTTACAGCCTCTGATGCGGACAATGTGCTAATGTGTAATATTTATGTCAACGGAGAAGTGCAGAATTGATTGTTAGGTATTTTTTTAGACGCCACATGCCAGCCGCGGTAAAGCCTAAAAGACTTCCCCCAAGATGGGCGGAATAAGCAACCCCACTCCCCAGACCTTCGGGAGTTGCGAGCAAGCTGCTCACATCAACTAGCAGAAAAAGCGGGATAATAAGTAAGGTGGGGAGATATATAAATCCGTACTGACCTTGAATCGGAGTCACGAAATACGCATAACGAATTCGCGGTCTAACCTCCGCCAAACAATAAAAAGCCAAGAGCGCACTGACAGAAGCACTTGCCCCCACCATCGGAATCATACCGTGAGCATTGGCCATTAAAAACCCGAGGCCCCCTGCAAATCCACCTGCCATATAAATAAGCAGCACTGCCAAAGAACCGCTTGTCACTTCAACAGCCGCACCCATCACGATCAGGAAAACGAGGTTGCTAAATAAGTGAATAAGACCTGCATGAGAGAACTGATAGGTGATCCAAGACAAGGGCCCGGATTGCACTGAACTCAAGCCAAATTGGAAAAGCACTTGGGAAAAATACTTGGATTGAAAGTCTTTAAGGTCCGTAAGCCAGCTGTTGATAGCCACCTCGTCCCCTTGAAAGGCCATTGATGGAGCTTGGCTTAAAAAACCCCCGTCTCTCAATGCAAAAGCGCCGAGCACTTCCATTTGTCCTGGGTCGCCGGCCTTCATCGCCCCAATCCACTGAGGTCGCGTGCTCACCTCCGCAGGCGTGAGCTGATCTAGATACTGCCTATAAAGACGACCGGACATAATTAACGAGTCCGAAGTCAAAATGCGACTGGAGGCTAAGCTTTCACCCGCTCCACTGAAGAAAACAATATAAATAAATACATTCAGAAAAACCAAAGACAAGGTCACTGGCAAACGAAGAATCTGCTTAGGCTCAACCGGGCAAGGCAGAATCATGGGACCTCGTAACTTTCTTTAAATTCCTGGATCAAATCTTGAGTGTCTTGGCTTGCTGGAGCCCGTCCGGTTTTTTTTGTCTCCTGAAGAGACCAAATCACACGGACATATTTCTTTTCTAAAGCCGCAGTCAATGATGCATTCCCACGCAACTCTTTCAAACTATGAATCGTGCCAACAAAGTCTTTCTCTTCAAGTTGGTTTTCCATGGCCATCACTCGCGTGCTCAAGAGACTTTCTTTCGAAGCTTCCAAAGCCGGAGCGTTTTTACCTTCTGTTGCCAACAAAACTCGAGAGAGACGACACACTTCGGAGCTGTCCTCTTGACAGATTTTTTCTTGATAACTTTTTTGTGTCTTTTGATCTGCAACGGACATTGCTTTGGCAAGATAAGCCAACTCAGAATGTTTGCCGGAGCTGTCCCATAAAACAAAGTCCGCTTCTTTCCCTAGGCATTCTGAATTCACCGCATTCAAAAGGAAGAGCGACAGAGCCGCATCCAAACGCTGCTCTCCGCGCAAAGACTCAAGACGTCCATCCTTGCAGGTCTCCGTGGCCACCGCAGAAGCAGCGGGATTCTCTTGCTTTGCAAGAACGACTTTTAAACTATTATAGCTTTTAAAGAATGCACTCGTGCCAATCAACAACAGAACCAAGAAGAACATTCGTGTCCATGAGCTGATATAACGGACTTCCAAAGCCAAAGGACCTTCATCATGTTCCTTCTTCAACGTGATAACCATGGTGTCGGCGGCACGATCATAAAAAGCCCGGCGCAAAGGATGACTGAGAATCTCTAAGAATGGCAATGCTGCAAAACCGAAACTCAGTGTCCAAAAAAGAGCCCGCTGAATGCATTGAGAATAGCGCAGGCGGCCTTGCTCCTCAGGATAAGAGATCACCCGCAACTGCATAAAGATCTGCCCGGGAGTGGCCTGCCAAAAATATAAAAACACGGATTGCAAAAGAACTGTGAGGACGAACATCATCACCACAAGAAATCCCCAAAGCAAGATGGCTTCAGAAGACGTGGGATTCAAGAGCACCATGGTCTTCACTTGACGAAGTACCCCTGCCCCAAAGAGGCTGATCACCGGTGAAAATATCAAGAAATCAAAAATCAAAGCGATGAAGCGATCCAAAACAAAAGCGATCGCTGGCGTAGATTTTTCAGAGGCATGTTGTGGTTTTTCAATGTCCGATAGATCTCTGTATACCATAGAGATCGTATCGGCTTGGGACGGCTTTAACTAAACCGTTATTGTGTGATTGTAACCGCCAAAACGCGGCCGGATTCATCGATAGCAAAGTGCGCTTGCCCGACGATGGTCTTATCAGAACCGATCAAGTTAAACACTTGCTCTTGGTCCGAGCTTTCTTTCAGGCTGACTTCGCTATAAGGCACTCCAAAAGCTCCCGAGTAATCCGTCAGGAACTGACGCTTGTCTGCAATAGCCAAAGGCTGCTCGCCGGCTTGTGCATCAATGAACTCCAAAGAGTGAATGCGACCTTGCATGACCTTCATGCCGTATTTGCCTTCGAGGTAACCAAAAATAAGATCATCACGCACAGTGGGCTTTTCACCCAAAGCCAAAGCTTTCGCTGAAGCATCACTCGAAAGCTTCTTTGCGAGTTCCTGTTCCCACTTCACATCTTGAGTCAATTTCGTCGGTTGGAAACTGGCAATGCCACGATTTCCTTGTGCAGAAGCATCCTGCGAGTTCCCACCCACCAACCATTGGTTGAGGAAAACTGCGACTAGGAACACAGAAGCCAAAGACACAACAAGCGCAGCCTTTTGTTCTTGAGCTTTGTCTTGCAGTCTTTTGCGAACTGACTTGGATTTTGGAAATTCGATCACTTTAGCGTTCCCCATGTTCTGTTTCCCTCGCCGAATTAAAGATTCATATTCCTTATCGTGCGAGGAGCGTGCCGTCTTTAATACTAATTTATAGCAGTTCATTGCCAAAGGCTTATACAGACGTACAAAAGATGTTTGACGTTTCAAATTGATTATCTCATTTAAAGACACAGCTTTTAAAGTGTCTAACGACAATCTGGACTCTTTTTCGAATCTAGTCCAGGGCGCGTTTCACCCAAGAATCAATGCCTGCCTGCATTTCCACGAGATTGTAATAGAGGACTCGATCCAGTTTCACACCTTCATTCTCGATATGACGGCCTTGAGTGCTGATATACACAGCTTCAGGAATCGAAATCTGGGTGCCCTTGCTTAACTCATCCAAAGGATACCAAACCCCGACCAAGAGCTCTCCACGAGACGGAGAGCCCAGCAAGGGAGCCCCTTTGAGCTCCTTAAAGGCCTGAGCCACCATTTCAGCCACAGAAGAGGTTTTACCATCGACAAGAACTTTGACCTTCCCTTTAAAACAACTCGCAGAAGGAAAGCTCTCAAGAACCACTTCTTGGTGATGATCTAAAAGCTCCAGCTGCTTCATATCATTGAGGTCATCTTTCATGACCACTTTTGTTTTCTCTTTCAGGCGAGGTTTAACCAAACTGCCAACGACAGTGGGCTTGCACAGAAATGGCGAAAGCAATTTTAAGCCCGCGACAAAATTTCCACCGGAGTTGCCTCGCAAATCCACCACAATCTCTTGATAAAAGGAAAGGTCTTTCACGATGGCATTGAGCTTTTCATCAGTGAAAAACTCCGCACGAAAAGATGGCACCACCAGATGAGCCTTCTTGTTCATGAGAGGAATAAGACGAATCTCCTCATCTCTTTTTACTTCAGCAGGTTTCAAAGGAACACGTCGCTCCCCTTGAGAGTTCTGAATAATATAGGACCCGCCTTCCCTAACCGCCGTCCAAGGGCTGGGCTGCTCTCCATTGATCGTTGTGATGATATCGCCACGATGAAGCCCTGCCTTCTCGGCTGGAGACTTTGGATGCACTTTAAAAATTACCAGTTCACTGTCGACAAATTCACTTTCAATACCGGTCTCGAGATTTTGCCCCTTCCAAATCTGTCGTACCTCAGAAGGTCTGAAAATTTCCAAATGGGAAACCTTCAAGAGAGCCAATACATTATTAAGATCTTTAACGATGAGTTCTTTTTTTGAATAGGGACTGACCAAGCGAGTTCGTCGCATACAAGTCTTACGCCATTTCTCCATGGCCTTGTTATCCAGGTAGATTTTCTCATACACAAGATCACAGACGACGGGATAGGGGTTGACGAAGGTCTTCTTCACCGTGAAGTGAAATCCCATAAAGGCAAAACCACAAGCCAAAAGAATTCCAAAGAAGCGCGCCCAAAAAACTTTCCGGAAAGAACCGGAGCGTGGGGCCTTCGACGATTTTTTAGAAGATGTTTCTGAGACTTTTGACATATCCGTGGTTCTTTAAAAAACAAAAGCCGAGCTGGTCAAAACTCGGCTTTTGATCTTTCAAATTAAATTGAAATTAAGCTGCAACCAGTTTCTTCTTGCGAGCTGCAGAAGGATCGATTTGGTATTGCTTCACTTTACGATAAAGTGTTGCACGACCGATTCCCAATGCTTTAGCCGCTTCAGTCAAATTACCTTTGTACTGAACGATCGCGTTCTCAATAGCATGAGCTTCAAGCTCTTCCATCTTTTGAACGTTTGCAGAAGTTACTGATGGCGTTGGGAATGCCAACACGTTACCACCCACTTCATGATTCACTGGGCTTGAGCCAGAAATCAATGCAGGTACACCTGCTACAAGTTGTTGTCTGAAAAATGCATTATCAAGACCTTCTCTCCATTGAGCGGATGAGTAAGCTTGAACTGTCACATCATGATTCTCCCAGTACTTCTTTGCGTTCTCGATTGTTTCCTGGTTATCGCAAACCACGATCATAACTGTGCGTGACATTATAGTCCTCCCCTTTTGATACATTTCAAATAGCTAATTGACTCACTTTGTACCTATCGGCGTTTCATCGTGAGAATTTAGGGGTGTTTGTAAATATTTTTTGAGACAGTCCAAAGGTCCTGAAATACTGGGCTTTTCGCGAGAGTTTTTTTGGGGTTGCTTTTAAAAAATCAGAGCTTGGCTCCAAAACGAATAAAAACCACACCTATGGAGGGGGAGTTGAAACTGATCTCTTAGTGTATTTAAAGATCTCAGCTCGATCATAGCGTGAGCATCCTGACAATTGGGTGATCCCAAACCCCCTTTCCCGAGCATCCAGCTCGGGAAACCAAGGACTTAGGATGGACCATCGCTACGCTAAGGGAGCATTTTCTGGATTTTTCAATCCAGCATAAAAAAAGGCTGCCTTGTGAGCAGCCTTTTTAAATTCATATAGAATGTTTGAAACTATCTGCGACCAGATTTGATTTTCACTTGAAGCTTAGAGATCAAGTGAACCGCCATCTTTTCTTGAACTTTACACATTTTAAGTTCATCGCGACGGTAAGATCTTTGAGAAGGAGTCAAAGTTCCTGTCTCAAGTTCCATTTCATAATCCAACTTAGAAGAACGGATGCCTTCTAGTTCTTTAGTTTGTTGCTTGAAGAGTTTAGTCACACCAGACAATGGTGCTACTTCAATCCACTCTTCTTTACCACGGTACCAGCTCACCATTCTCAAGAAACGGGCTTTGTTCTTAGCCAACGTAAACTTTGGAAATCCACCTTCGTTCAACTCGAGAATGTTCTCGATTTCATCCAGGTTCAGATCGTCTTCTTCGCCTTCCATAAGCAAAGATCCTGCAGCGGCAAGAGCCTCAGTATCGAGGTCATCGTCCATGTCAGCTTCGAAAGCCGAAGTTTTCTTACCTGTATCCTCAAGATCGGAATCCAAGTCAGAATCCAACACATCGTCCGCTTGCATATTATTATTTGGGTTGATCAACGCCAGCCTCCCCTAAAGTCTGCAATTATCATTGTGGTTCAAAGTGGAGACGGTTATATCCCAATTCGATCGATGACACAATATGTTAATTGCATGAAAAAAGGTGAAATTTCGCAAAGACTCCATGAAAAAATAGACTAACGTTGCCTGCGCTTTGAGCAATTGTGAGCTTTCTTACTCGGAAATATCAAAAAGAGCTCGTTGTCGCAAAGCCACCACATCCACTCTGAATCCTCCCGGTTTTTTCCAGAAGTAAGAGGCCGAAGCTGTGACTGTAATTCGTCCCACAGGTCGTCCTTGAAGCTTGTAGACACGAGCGGAGCCAGGGCTTAAATCACCTCGCAGTGAGGTGATCTCACGTTCTCCAATATCCAAGAAGTACACGCGCACGGACTCGATGCGAATTTTATTTCGCCTTCCCACGATACGAATAGTTTTCAAATTGCTAAGGTCATAGCGTGGATTGAAATAATAAGTCTTTTCTCCAAAGCGATCTGTGCTGCCTGATCCCAAAGAGTATGGGATCTCTTCGATCGGAGCTGGCGCCGGAGGACGCTCAGGCGGAGGTGGGGGCACTGGAGGAGCCGGTGGATTCGTCGGCGGATAAGGAGGATCTTGATGCTCAGGAGGTTCATCAGGAAGCGGTAGAGGCAAATCCGGGACCGCCCAGGCTTGGGTACTTAATAGAATACTCAGTGAAAGAATGATGGCTCTCATGAAGACCTCCCTTGCTCGTTTAGAACAGTAGAGACCTTCATGAATTATGATAACTTGCTAAACAGAAATGTGTCTTAAATCAGTCCCAGCGCAAATGCTTCACGGACTCGCCCGAGTCGCGCAACTCGCGAAGAGCGTCAATACCGATAGCCAAGTGTTTTTCAACAAAGCTTGTTGTCACTTTCTTATCACTCTCTTCAGTCTTTACGCCTTCAGGAATCATGGGGTTGTCAGAAACCAATAGCAAAGCTCCGCGAGGAATCTCGTTAACGAAACCTGTCACGAAAATCGTTGCGGTCTCCATGTCCACGGCCATTGCGCGAGTGAGTGCTAGATAGTCTTTGAACTCTTCATCATGCTCCCACACACGACGATTCGTGGTGTAAACAGTTCCTGTCCAATAATCACAATTGTGCTTGGCAATCATAGAAGACACGGCACGCTGCAAACGGAAAGAAGGCAAAGCCGGAATTTCTTCTGGAAGATATTCATTGGAAGTTCCCTCGCCACGGATCGCAGCGATAGGCAAAACAAAGTCACCCAATTGGTTTTTCTTTTTAATCCCACCGCATTTGCCTAAGAACAAAACAGCTTTCGGGTTGATAGCAGATAAAAGATCCATACATGTTGCAGCCTGTGCACTCCCCATCCCGAAATTGATGATGGTGATGTCCTCATGTGTTGCACTTTGCATTGGTTTATCCAGTCCCCGAACGGGAACTTGGAACATCTCTGCGAACATTTTTACGTAGTTCCCAAAGTTTGTCAGAAGGATGTAGTGACCGAATTCATTAAGAGGAACTCCTGTGTACCGCGGCAACCAATTCTCTACGATGTCTTTTTTTGTTTTCATGTTATCCTCTCATTTTCTATCATCAGTTAAATTGGTTAAGGGTATCATAGAAAAATTTGTTGCGAAAGGGCATAGCCATGGAACCTGTAAAAGATATTATTCCTTATAAAATCCCCGCACGCTCTGTGAATGTGGGAGGCGCTCAAATTTGGCGTCTTCTTCCCTATGCAAAGAAGCGCATGGTCGGCCCTTTTATTTTCTTTGATCACTTTCCCCACACGCATTTTCCTGCGGGACAAGGTATGGATGTGAGGCCCCATCCCCACATTGGTCTTTCTACTTTGAGTTACTTGCTCGAAGGGCAAGTTCTTCATCATGATTCTTTGGGCAACAAGCAACTTCTCACGCCGGGTGATGTGAATTGGATGACTGCGGGACGAGGAATTTCTCACTCTGAGCGCATGCCCCAAGATTTGAATCAGCACGAATATGACATTCAACTTTTGCAATTCTGGGTGGCCTTGCCGAAAGTGTCTGAAGACATTGAACCGAATTTTACTCATCATCCTAAAAGTCACATCCCACATCTGACTCTGAATGACTGCAATATCTCTTTGGTCGCTGGCGAAGCTTTCGGACACAAGTCCCCAGTGAAAGCTTATTCTAAATTGTTCTTCTTGGACGTCAATATGCCAGAAGGCGCATCCTTTGAATTCGATCCTCAAGATCAAGAAATGGCATTCTATGTCGTTGGTGGCGAAGTGGCTGTGGATGGCGTGAATTACAATCAATACGACTTCATCGTCATGCCATTCAAAGAAAAGCTCAAGGTTTTAGCTTTGCAAGGAAGTCGCCTTATGGTTTTGGGAGGTCATGTGCTTCCGGAAGAACGCCTCATCTATTGGAATTTCGTTTCCTCTTCGAAACAAAAAATTGAGGAGGCCAAAGAAGCTTGGCGCGATGGCAGTTTTCCTCAAGTCCCTGGTGAAACCGACATCATTCCCTTACCACCTGACAAATAACACCAAGACTTTCCCTCGGCACAAAGTCGTGAGAGACTGGATTTCATGAATCTCTCGCGCTTTGCTCTACCCGAAATTCGAACTCCTCGCTGGGCTCAAGGTGGACACCTGCAAACTTTGTGGGCGCACTATCTGCCTTCAGAAAAAATCACAGAGGCCTCTTCCTTTTTTAGTCTGACCACGCCGGATGCAGACACTATTGTGTGCGAGAATTTTGAACGCCCTCATGAAGTCATCGCCGTGCTGCTGCATGGCCTGACTGGCGACAGCTCTGCTGATTACATGCAAATCACAGGCAAGGCCCTGCTTCAGCATAATATTCACGTTGTGTTGATGAATCATCGCGGAGCCGGACAATACTGGTCGCAAGCAAAGAAGCCCTATCATTCCGGCCGAGCCGAAGATCTTTCTCAGGTCATTGGATATTTGCGAAAAGCCTATCCTGGTAAAAAGATCGTGGCCGTGGGTTTTTCCATGAGTGGCAACGTCGTGGGCTTGAATGTCACCGGCTTTCGTTCTGATCACGTGGCTGACATCGGTATTGCTTTGAATGCCCCGATCGACTTGGGCATCTCGTCCTTGCATCTGCAACAGGGTTTCAATCGCGTCTATGATTTGCGCTTTGTCTTGCGTTTGCGATCTTTGATTTTAAAGAAAGCCGAAATGGGCGCCTTTGATTTGCCTTTCCGCATTCCTCGTTTTTGTTCTGTTCGTGATTTGGATGAGTTGTTCACAGCACCCTTTTCTGGATTCAGAGACCGAGAAGACTATTACACAACCTGCTCGAGCATTCGATATTTTGAAAAACTCGAAAGTCCACTCTGGCTCATCACAGCTCAGGATGACCCCTTTGTTCATGTCGACACTTATAAATCTATTACACCTCACGAAAGACTTCGTTTGAGTGTGCTGCCCACAGGGGGGCATTTAGGATATCTTCATGCCTCAGACCATGGAGTTGAGCGCTGGCTCAATCTCTGGGCCTTACAGCTCGGTCAGAAACTGGCCGAGTCTTAGCTCACTGTAATTTCGATATTTTCTATTTCTCTTTTTCGAAGGCGGCTTTCAGAGCGGCAAAGGCCGGTTTATGGAAGGGCTGACCTAAGGTCACCTCAATAAAATGAATGGCCTCTCCTGCAGTCTTGGGCGAAGGATTGTTCACAGACTTCATCACGATATCAGAGAAACAATCAGCCAAGGCCACCACACGGGCAAAGGGATTCATCTTAGAGTCACGCACCCGGCGAGGATAACCTTGTCCAGCGGCATTCTCGTGGTGCTCTAAGGCCATGGAAATAATGTCGTCGGAAATCGATGGCATCGTTCTTAAAATCTCTACACCACGATAAACGTGAGATTCATACAAAGACAGTTGTTCACGAGTCATCGCATGTCTTGGCATATCCAAGATTTCTTCAGGCAACTCCTTCATACCCACATCATGCAGCAGAGCGCCCAAGGCTAACTTTTCTAAATTCTGTGTCATCGTCCACTTCATCGCGCGAGCGATAATCACGGACACCGCAGAGACCATCATGGAGTGACGAATAAGCTCATCGTTGAGATTGGCCATCATGTTGATGACCGAGCCCAAGTCAGGCTTGCTCTCCACCAAATTCTGAATCGACTTACTGACCACTTTGGAATGCTCGAGGGATTGATGCCCGAAACCGAGATGTTCGATCTCTTTGAAAATGGCGTCTGCCGCCTTGGACAACACCACAGTTTTCTTTTCGATGCTGATATTGTCATTTTCAAGAATGATTCCGGCCACGGTCAAAGCGCGACCGACACATTTGTGATAGTCCGCCTTGCGCACATAAAGCCACTCGGCCTTTTCGGGAAAGTGCATTTCGTCAAAATTAACTTTAGTCCCCTCTTTGAGGATCATCACAAAATTTCTTTCGGAAAGTTTGAGGAAGACATCGACCTGGGCATTCGTCCCTGGAATGAACTCACTCCGGGTAACGACCATAAGGTCATCGGGATTGATCGCAACGCTCTTAATATCTCTAAGATTTCCCATTTTCTCTTATCGGTGTTTAGTCAGAAAGCTGTAACCTGACTGCCCCACTTTGAGACACTCTCCTCGATCTCCAGCGTCTTCATTTTTTATTTTGCGCAAAAACAAATGTTTTATTTATTGGATCGCATCCGATAAGATTTTCCGTATTAAGTATTCAAGGAGACCATCGTGAAATACATCGTTGCCCTCGTCGCCCTCTTCTTAGCGTCCTGTACCCATAAACCCGAAGAGTCTGTTCGCAAGTCCGTGGTTTTCATTCATGGTTCACATTTTGATTCCGGTGCTTGGAGTCAGGTTTTGCCTGAGCTGCAAGATCTCTATGACACTCACACCATCACTCTCATGGGACGTGATGAGGTTGAGCATGCCAGCCTCACGGAAATGGCGAAAGATGCGTGCGAACAAGTGCAAACTCCCAGTGTGATGGTCGGACATAGTTTTGGTGGCGCGGTGATCAATCAAATGATGGGCATTTGCCCTGAGAAAGTGCAAGGTATCGTCTATGTGACAGCCCTCGTTCCCTTAAAGGGGGAAAAACCTTTTGATGCCATGGGGAAAGCCGACCAGGCGGCCTATGAAAAAGCAGTGACCTTCAAAAAAGATCGCATCGTTCCTAAGGCCACAGCAACCTTTTTGAAAGCCATGGATGCGGACGTCATCGTGAAGCCTCTTCCAGACGTGAGGCTTTATTCAGAATCTTATATCGGCGGCGCGGACCCTATCATTTATGAAGACGCTGCCTTTGCCCAAGTTCCAAAATATTATATTTACGCCACTCACGATCAGATCGTGCAAATGACTTCTCAGAAAAAGTATACTGACAGAACAAAGATGAGAAAAACCGAAAGTGTCGAGAGTGGCCATTTGCCTATGCTTTCGAAACCAAAGGAATTGGCCGGAGCTTTAAAGAAAGTGATCAATTAACAAAGTTGAAGGCGAGCCTCACAGTTCGGGGATCTCAGTTCTCCGAACTGCCACGCAGCATTGTCCTGGTTTATTCCTCTCCCCCAACCTTGCCTTGACTCCGTTAAATTTTGCTCTGAAAGTCAGAATGTAATTTAAGGAGAATTTTCATGCTACGACTTGCAATTTTGGCTTCATGCTTCGCTCTCATTTCTTGTTCCTCTGCACCCAAGCCGGAAGAGCCGACTCCTGTCGTGAAAAATCCAAATTCTTACTTCACGGGCGTCCGCGGGTGCTTTGTTCTTTTCAGCATTGAAGAAAATCGCGTAGTTGATGTGATCAATCCTGAACGCTGTGCTGAAACCACAGCGCCTTGTTCTACTTTCAAAGTGCCTTTGGCAGTGATGGCCTTTGATTCAAAAATTTTGAAAAATGAAAAATCGGTTTTGAAATGGGACAAAAAGAAACGCATGGTCCCGGCGTGGAACAAAGATCAAACAGCCACGAGCTGGATGCATGAGTCTGTGGTTTGGTATTCTCAAAGACTCACTCCAAAATTGGGTCGCAAAAAAATCGAGCACTACCTCAGTGAGTTTTCCTATGGCAATGAAGACTTCTCGGGTGGCCTGACAGATGCTTGGCTGACTGAAGCCAAGTTTTCAAAAAACGCAAACTCCACTTTAAAGATCTCGGCCATGGAGCAAGTGGATTTCCTGAGTAAACTTTGGAAGGAAGAGCTTCCCGTTTCTAAAGACTCCCAAACAAAAACCAAAAAAATCATGCCTCAAGAGACCACGGCCAATGGTTCTACCCTCACGGGAAAAACCGGCTCTGGCTACGTTGATACGGTAAACAACAAGCGACTGGCTTGGTATGTGGCCCACGTGGATGGCAAAGATGGCCATGAATATATTTCCGTGGTGACCTTTGACGATATCGATCCCCAGCCCGAAGCTAAGTTCGGCGGAGGCCAAGCCAAATCCATTATGAAGAGCATTCTTGAAGATAAGGGCCTCTAGAGGCCCTTTCCAAAACCCTTCCCTCAACTTTTTAAAGGTCTTCGGATTCAAAAACTTGTGACATCGGTCACTTCATATGTCATTTAGTGGGCATTCGAGATTCCCCTCTTTTCTGGAGCACCTATTTTTAGTCGTGCTCATTTTTAAGGCATGGCGAATCTCTTTTTAATTTTTGAAGGAAGAGCCCATGATTAAAGAACTCTCGGAAGAACAAGTTCACTCCATGACCCTCGAAGAAAAAGATGAGTGGTGGTTAAAGAACGTCTATAAAGGCGACATGCCTCAATTGACGATCCGATCTGCTTTGACCGGAATGATCTTGGGTGGCGTCTTGAGTTTGACGAATCTTTATATCGGCATCAAAACCGGGTGGACTCTGGGCGTAGGTATTTCTTCTGTGATTCTTTCTTTCGCCTTTTTCAAATTGCTCGCGAAAATGAGACTCGGCACCCACATGTCGATCCTTGAAAATAATGCCATGCAAAGCATTGCCACCAGCGCGGGTTACATGACCGCACCGATGATGGCTTCTATCCCGGCCTACATGATGGTGACTGGTGAAGTGATCCCGATGTGGCAAACTTTCTGGTGGATCGTGGTTCTGGCGATCTTGGGTGTTCTCTTTGCTTTCCCTTTGAAAAAACGTTTTATCAATGAAGAGCAAATGCCTTTTCCTGAAGGTTACGCCGCCGGAGTGGTCTTGGATAGCCTTCACTCTGAAGACGGCAAGCAAGGCATGTTCAAGGCAAAGCTCCTGATGGCTGGTGCGGGTCTTTCTGCTTTGATGGAAATTCTGCGTGCAGATGCCTTATTGGACTCTGTAAAACTCAAATTCTTGGCGATCCCCCACTATTGGGATGATTTCATCTACAAGTTTGCGACTCCGAAAATCTTGGGCAGTCCCTTAAAGGATCTCACGATTCAATTCGACACCTCCATCGTAATGATGGGAACTGGTGGCTTGATGAGCATGAAGACAGCGATGTCTATCTTGCTTGGCGGATTTATCAACTATTTCCTCTGCGCCCCTGTTTTGATCAACATGGGAATCATTCCTGAGGCAAAGTTCAAAGCGATCACGATGTGGGCTCTTTGGGGTGGTGCTGCAGTGATGACAACGTCTTCATTGTGGGCCTTCTTCTCTAAGCCTCAGATCCTCGTTGAAACTTTCCAAAAGAGCTTTGCGAAACGCACAAAGAAAGTCGATGCCCTTGAAAAGATCGAATTGCCGATGTGGGTTTTTGCTGTGGGCATTCCAATATTCGGAGCCATCACGGTTTACCTGGGCCACACTTGGTTTGGCATTCACTACTGGCTTGGCATTTTGGCCATTCCGTTGGTCTTTATCTTTACTTTGATTGCAGTGACTTCAACTGGTCTCACGGGAATCACTCCGGGTGGAGCTTTAGGTAAGTTGACGCAAATCACTTACGGTATCGCGGCTCCGGGCAACGTGACCACCAACTTGATGACGGCAGGGATCACTTCTGAAGTGTCTTTGAATGCCAGCAACTTGTTAATGGATATCAAGCCGGCTTACATGTTGGGTGGAAAGCCACGCCATCAAGCGGCCGGTCACATTCTTGGTATTTTTGCCGGTGGTTTGGTTGCTGTGCCTGTGTTCTATTCTTTATTCCATGGCGACATCTCGATGTTCAGCTCTGAGACTTTGCCTTTGCCAAGCGCTTCCATTTGGAAAGGTGTTTCTGAGGTCCTCACGCAAGGCCTTAGCAACCTTCACATCACAGCTCAAGTGGCTGCAGTTGTAGGTGCGATCTTGGGTGTGGTTATTGAGATTCTGAATAAGAGAACCAAAGGTCGTTTCCCGATTTCAGGCGTGGGCTTAGGCCTCGGCTTCGTTTTGCGCTTCGTAGACGCTTGGTCTATGGCTCTGGGAACTTTGATCTTCTGGTTGGCTCGTAAGCGCTTTAAAGACCCTCAAAGCATCGGTTACCGTGCTTTCGTTGATAATCAAGAGACCTTGGCGGCAGGTGTGATCGCCGGTGGATCCATCATTGGTATTATCTTGATCTTGCTTGAAAATGCGGTCGGATAATCCTTTGCGTTCTTGAGTTCTTAGAAGTTGATCCCTTGGTGTTGCGGTACTTAAGTAGACTGAAGCTCGATCACAGCCTGAGCATCCTGACAATTGGGTGATCCCAAGCCCCCTTTCCCGAGCATCCAGCTCGGGAAACCAAGGATGAGGGGATGGCACCACTCTAGTGGATCAGTTGAAGCATCTTATGTCGGACTCAGCTTTTTTAATCTTTCTTCAGAGAGTAAATCACCGTCACTACAGACGCCTCTGAAAGTGCGACGCCATCTGAGATGCTGATGGTTTCGCCATCAAATACGACATCAGACATTGAGATCACTTGATTGTCTACGCGAACCTCGAGAACGCTGTCGATGGTTTTCTTAGCCAGCACAAAGCGACGCTGAGCTTGTGTCACTGATTGATCGAGAAGATCCTTAAATTGTGCTGACCAATCCGCATCACAGATATTATAAGTCTTACCACCTGACGCTTGGGCAAGCCCCATATAGACGTTGCCGGTTTTAGCTTGGCATCGACTGAGAGAACTGCCCAATCCAATAAAGGACGAAACAGTCACTTGATTTAAGGCCCAACCCAACTTGCTTTCAAGTTCACTGAGGATCTTGGCAGAACTCAGGCTTGATTCATCATCCGTCACAAAGACGATAACTTTTTGCGAGTTGCGACGAAAGAAACCTGAGGACACTTGATTCTCTAAGACTGGCAGGAGCAATGAAGGACCATTTGTGGAACCCACAGTCATGTTCACTTGACGATGAGTTGCCGCAGAGAACTGCGAAGGAATCGTTACACCCAAATTACTTTGATTACTTAAAACCAAAAGACGGAAGTCCGTTTGTTGATTAAGAGGCGTCAGGAAGTTCTGAAAGTTTTTTCTTACGTGAGCGGACTCTTCGCTCATCGAACCTGAGTTATCGATAACCCACACCATGTCGAGAGCTGAGTTTTTAGAGAAGGCCACTTTAAAGCTTTGAGACTCAATGCCCGCACCGACGCTAGCGAGCTCAACCTCTTGCATCTTAAAGGCCACATTCTCAGCACAATTCTGAAACAAAAAGATACATGCCAGAGCAGAAAAAAGTAGCAGATGCTTCATAGAGTCCCCCGAAACAGAGAGATGCAAAAATCCTTCCTGCCCCGGCTCTATCACCTTTCAAGTGCTTAGAAGATTTTCGCTGTCGAAAGATTAGAAATCGTTTAGTAGATCTACGAAGCATTTTAAGACAGCGTTTTGCCAGAACGAATCAGTGCGATGAGTTTGTCTCTTTCTGGGAATCGGAGTTGCGAAAACCTGTTTCGTGAGCCCGGATTTACCCGGGCTCTGTCGAACTTTAATCACTTTTATTTACCGCAGGAGCCCTTTGGGCACTTCCTCTTCGGGATTATAATTGGTTCGGGCAACCTTTTCATTTTCGAGAGCGCATTCTGCACATTGTCTATATCTATCATCCGCTTCTCAAGATTCTTGGATGCCATCTGCTGTTCGAGCTCGGCCATTTGCGAACCATAGCCCTGCCCACCAGAGCCTCCCGTCAAACGTGGACGTGGCCCGTTGCCGAGATTACTAAAGGTCAAACTTCCTGTTAACAACGGACGAGTCATAAATTGACAGAACGTCATTTTGTTTTTTTGGTGGTCAGCTATACGAAGATTGGGATCAAGTAAAAAATCAATAACCTGTGCTTCATGAGCAGCCGACTTTGGAGTCTGATGCTTACTTGCTGCTTCAGCCAGCTGTTCAAAAACGGACTCTGGCCCCTGAGAGTTCGAGACTTCCGGTAGATTTTTCGTGACCCTCAAGAGACTCTTAAACTCCCTCACACATGTGGCATGATTGTCCGTAGGAAAATCATTTCCGTGCAGGAGCATCTCAAAATTAAATGCACGAAGAGTTGCAAAGGCCATTGCAATGGGGCGCCAAGATGAAAAATTGAATGCAGCCCGCAGTCCGACTTGCTCTTCAGCGTTCATATCGAATGTCGTCGACGCAAACCCACCAGATGATCTTGTCGTTGAAGTCGCACTATATAGAGCATAGGTGCTAAAGTTCATATTCATCTTAGCATCCATGGCAATAGCCAGCTCGTGGACTAAAATAGACTTCAGTCTCTCACGGTTCAATGACTTGTCTGCAAAAATAAATGTTCTGTTCCCGTGATCTGTCCAGCTTTCAAGCCCTGCTTGGGGCTGGAAAGAGATATAAAACTGCTTGCGTAAGAACTTAGCAACGCTGCTGTCGTCTTTACTATGAGGACATCGTTTATAGATATCCACTGCCGCCTCTGGGGAAATACCTAGGCTATATGTCGCCGAAAGAGGATTTACAAAAACACTGCAAAGAGTTTTTTGCAGTGGTGAGTTAAAGATCTCAATCGTCAGCTCATCGATCTGCGCTTGCATCTCTGAGTCGAGAGTCACTAAAACTGCATTTTTCTGCCAATCCACTGTAGCCATGGAAATCGAGCTCGTTGCAAGAGTGACGAATACAAAAGCGATATTCGCAAGTTTCATCATTTTCTTTCCTCGACTAAAAAGAGCTGAGTGACCTTATGCTTTGAAATTTGAAACAATGGTGGCAACTGTGCCTTCTCGGCGAGAAGACTATTTAGTCTATAAATGCCAATTCTCAGACGATCAAAATGCTGTGTATTCGGCTGCTCATTATATATGTCAGAAATGACGTCATCCAATGATTTTTCCTGCTGACCTGATGCGAAGCTGCGAAGAAGATCCCAAAGCAGCGCGTTCTTTAAAACTACTTCTTTGCCATTGATGGTAAAAACCTTCGACTGGAAATCTGCCAGGACTCGATCTTCGCGAGTGGCAATACGATTCAGATAGATACCTTGAATTGCTTTGAGAGGAAGCTTGAGGATATGAAAACGATATCTCTCTATCCACTGTTCCCGCCCATCGGCTTGAGGAAACAGAAGGATAGCCTGTGCTATAAGTCGCAGCAAAGACATCATGCTCAATATTTTCTCCATTCGGACAACTGAGAAGTCGGGATTGGATTGTCCGCTCAAGTAGCATTTAATGAGTTTCGCCTGTTCTTTCTCATAGGAGTTTTGAAGCTCTTCATCAATTCTGAAAGCCTCTAGTTCTGCAAATCTTTTATTAAGAATGGTAAGCTCAGCCATTTCTCCCTTTAGAAAATGGAGATCTGCTAGGCTTGGCTTCTTAGAAAGAATGTAATCATATCTTTCCTTCGCCGCTGGAAAACCCAGAAGTAAAGCATCCGCAAGAAGAAGAGCATGCTCTCTCTCCACTTCAAAGTTCAGGCTATGTTCAATGCCCAAAATGACGTTATCATAAAGTTCTTTTGCAGCCTTATAGTCCTGAAGCTCAACAGAAAGTCTGAGCATTTGAATATCCAGGTCTTTCTTTTGTTTTGGATTCAATGCAGAACTTTGCACCCAAGACAAAGTTTCTTGAGCCGCGGAGTACAAGCCCTGTTCTTCTTGGATCTTTGCCAAAAAAATCGCGGGATTATGAATATCGCGTTTATTAGATTGTTGCTTAAGCAATGCTAAAGCCTTGAGGACTTGTTGGCTCATCTCTTTCTGCATGCCCAACTGATAAAGACATAAAATTATATCACAAAGAACATCTAGATCTTCTGGCAACTGCTGATCATAAGCCTGCAAGAGTTCTAAAGCCTTAAGATAGGAATCTTGATAGAGGTGTGTCTTTGCCTGACAGAAAAGATGACGGAGTTTTTCATAGGAGTCCGCAGGAACCCATGCAAGCAGAGCTTCTTGAGCAGCAGGAATATTCCCCTCCCCAAGTATTTGCAGCAATCTATTTTCGTTTTGGGACCTTTGGTTCATGAAATCTCCTATCGTTGTTGAGGCAAAGACCATACCCCAAGAACCCTAAGATAAAGAGATTACAGCTTCTTTTCTCGTTGATGAGCCCTCTTTTGGCTGATCACCTGTCAAAACCTTAGACATCTCATTTGTTCGTTTTTGTACACGGAAGTTAAAGCCTCATTGGATTAAATTCGTTTTGCAACCTTAACCCGAACCTTAAAACTGGAGAATGAAATGAAAAATCTTATCATGGTTACTTTGATCAGCATGTTGTCCTTTAACGCTTTTGCCGCAGACTGCTCTTTTTATATCTCATCATCACGAATGAGTAGCAATGGCCGCGCTGTTGAGACGGCATTGACCCGAAAAGGATATACGGCAACACAAAACTACAAACAAGCCGACTTCGTTGTGACCGAAGTTTCAGCCTATTGTCAGTCCGGTGTAAATGACACCTGCACTCATGCGATTGCTACAATTGCTATTTTAGATACCTCAGTTGCTGAAACATATAGATTCTATGGCGAAGATACTGACGGCCTATTCACTGAAGCTCGTGTATCCTCAGCCGTTTCAGATGCAATTAGCAATGTCCCTTCTTGTCGCGGATCTCGCGGTCCTATTGAAACCGACTCATACTAGGAGCTCAATGTGGTTATCGGTCAAACCAGATAGTTCCCTCACATCCCAGCAGCAGCCCAAGAAAGGCTGCTGCTGGGATCGCCTGATTTAGCAGGACTTTGAAGAAAAAAAGATCGACCAAGGCAGGAAAAAAACGCGATACTCAGGATATGACAACTTATCGCAATCTCGACATTTTGATTTGTGATGATCATCCTATGATCATAGATGCTTTTGAGTTACGTCTGCAGAAAGCTCCACAATTTACCAATACTCACCTCAATATCCGCAGAGCCGCCAATGGTGGCGAAATGCTCAATCAGCTCCAAGTAAAACAGCCGGATTGTGCAGTGGTGGATCTCTCTCTTCCCGACATGGGAGGAATTGAGTTGATCAAAGAAGTGAAAGAGCAGTTCCCCCTCCTAAGAGTTCTTATTGTTACGGGGTCTACGAATACAGCCCAATTAGATGAAGTTCGCCATTTGCGGGTCAGCGGAATTTTGCACAAATCAAACTCAGGCGAAAAAATCGCCTCCATTGTAGCCGACCTTATCTCTCAAGTAAAAAACCACTTCTATCTAGATCCCTACATTGATCTTTTACTCGGAGCCAGTATAGGGCAACCTCTGTCCGTTCGTGAGTATGAGGTGTTAAGATATGTCGCCTCTGGAAAAAAGGCCACAGAGATTGCGAAAATCATGGAGGTGGGAATCACTTCTGTCAGAACTTATATCGAACGTATTTCCATGAAAACCGGAGCCATTGGCCCCTCAGAGATGACGAGCATTTATATCAATGGGAATTTCAAGAGAGACCTCAGTTCCAACGTCAACTCTTGATTCAATAGCAAATACCCCGCCCAAAGACTCCATGAATTTCCGCGCAATGCTCAAGCCCAAACCTTGACGCTCAGTTCGCGGCCCCGAGTCGACGAAGAAACGATCTGAAATCTGCAAAATATTTGAAAGCTGTTCTGAGGTCATGCCGACACCTTGATCCGTGACTTTGAGATGGACCTTCTCTGTTGTCGCTCTCAGCGCCAGTGTAATTGTCTTTCCCGTATGACTTGCTCGAATAGCATTTGAAAGAATATTACGGACGATGGATTCAACCATCAAAGTGTCGGTCATCATGAGCAGAACTTCGCTGTCAGATTGTAAATCAATGCGAATACTTTTAAAGTCAGCCTTTATCTGCTGACCTTCTACAACGCTGCGAATAAGACTGTTCATTTCAAAACTACGTCTCTGAGCCCGAAAGTCACTTCCTTGGTCTTTACTCCAAGCCAGCAGATTCGCCAAAAGTCCCTTAGAAACAGACATCGAATTATTCAAAGCCAGGAGGCGGTCTCTCAGTGGCAAAGCGAACTCTTTATCATTCAATCCCATGGAGTATTCATACTGAGACTCCAAACAATCCGTTAAGTCATGGGAGATCAAAGCCATCAAGCGAGTTTTTAACTCGAGACTTTGCGCCAACTGATCCTCGGCCTTCTTTTGCATCGTGATCTCACGCAAGACGATCAAACTTCCGGCATCGAAGCCACCACTCAATAACGACTCGACATGAATCATGAAGAATCGCGATTCGGTGTCTTTATCTCGCAGCCACGCCTCTCCGCTTTTTAGTGACAGACTGGGAATCAAAAGATCAATTCTTGTTCCTCGATCTTCGCGACTTAAGCCAAAAACTTGTTCAGCCGAAGCGCTAAGGTCCCTGAGGCACTGTTCATCATCCAAAATAATAACAGGATCCGGGAAGTCTCTGAATATTTTTTCTTTTGCTGCCGGGGAAATATCTAACAAGCGATGCTTGAAGACCGTATAAAAAAGCGCGCCTTCAGTGAAAAGATACGTCGCGCTGGATGCCATCAACCAGCGAAAGTCTGAACCGGTCCCGACCATGATGAAATCAAGTAGGGCTCCGAGCAAACTTCCAAACGTCAGAATAATCAATTGAAATCGTTTCTGGCCTTTCAAAGAACGGCATATACTAAAACCAAAAATCCAAGAGACGGCTACCCATAAAGTTGACCAACCATAATGAACCGGGAACCAGGCGCCATTGACATAGCTAACAACTGACAATCCCATCTTGGAAAAAGGAGCAAACTCAAGAACAATCCACTCACGAGTCCATGGCAGCGCCGTCAGCGTCGTAGTCACAACGGGAACTGAAAGCAAAAGAATCTGCACCCAAATTTTCTGAAGCCAGTTCCAGCGTTTGAAAGTAGAGCTTAAAAAAAGCATCCACACCGGAGCAAGAAAACCAAAAGTCAAAAACCTCATGCGAGAGAAAAAGACCTTCTGTTCAAAGTCCGTCTGAACATAAACGATCAAGGTACAGAACGAGATGATGCAAAACGAAAACACCAGCAAACTCATCCAGCGCAAGGCCGAGGATCTAAGCTCCGGCCAAGCCCTTGCCAGCAACGTCACTCCCGCTGCTAATACAGATAAGTTTAAAAGAACAATGATCATCCCCATGCGCCCCACCTTCTCACTTTAAATACCTTAACGTCCAGCTTGAAAGAGGGGCACAGGGTTTAAAATCATTTCAAGTCCTTCATATCCAAATCATTGCAAAGCATTTCCCCCCACTTGTCTGTCCTAATAAATTAGGACAACAAACGAGAACTAGACCATATCAAAAAGTTTTTCCAGAAGCCCCTCAGGCCAGTCCAGTTTATCCTGAGGCCAATTAAGTCTTTGTTTAAGTTTCCCGATCAAAAAAAGAGACAACTTGTGGAGACACCGTGTTTAGGCTTTTTATTTTTGTCACTTTTATAGCGGCCACTTCAAACTCTTTAGCGCAAAGCGTGCGCTGGTCCGAAGGGGAACACCTGGAGCTGGGCACCGAAGGTCTTCTTTGGGCCTGCAAATCCTTGCAGATTCCGGCTTCGGAGTGCCCGGGCAGAAAAATCTCCAGAAATGACCGGAAATTTCAATATCACTACGGCGAGGTTCTTACTGCCGCAGATTACTATAACAATCCCAAAGAATTTTTCACCGACAGAAAGTACATGCTCCCCCGCGTTTTAAAATGCGCCTACAAACAGAAAGCGCGCCACGCCTCTCAGCAATATTCTGATGTCAAATATCCCGAGTGCAATTCCGTGGGGCTGGCCGGTTTGCGAGATTATATTTACGTGGTCTCTCACAACTACAACCACTTCGGCTGGAACAATATGATTTCTTATGTCGAAATCCACGGCCGGGCCTTGGATTTCGCCCTTCAAGCCCACCGTTTGGCTAAAACCGATCCGGTTCAATCGAAAAAACTATTGAATTTGGCTTTGGGGTACAATGCTTTTGCCGATCACTATCTCACGGACGCCTTTGCATCGGGCCACATACGGATTCCACGCTTGCAAATCAAGTCCTGGGCGGATGGAAAACTGCCTGGTCTTTTCGGCGCAACTCGCGGTGATCTTTTAACTATGTATTTGCACGACTTTGAAAGCCTTAATCTTCGCACTCGCAAAGAAGAAGGTCTGAAAGTTCAGAACTCCCGGGGGGACCGATGGGAAACCCGTGGCGATGGAAATCTTTTTCTGCTTGTTGCGCCCAATGATCCGGGGATTCTGCTTCCCAAACTCGCCGTGGCCGAGTCCGTACGCGAAGTTCTTTTGGCGTGGAAATTCGGGGAGACCCCCGATGGCATCTACGCGGCCACAGAGTATGTCCCATTCAGTCGGGATTTATCCCTGGTCGAAAAACTTTCTCCACGTTATCAACACGTGAAACGCAATCAAGATGTCGCTCAGTTGATTCTTTTCAGTGTGCCCATATTTGATAGATTGCTTTTCAGTACTCGCGACTTCACCAAAATGCTGGATCAGCTCTCGTCTATTTTTCGAACCTTCCAGCGAGATATTGCCCGCGCACAGCGGGACCAACCGGAACTGCACAAAAGGCTTCCAGCCCGATATCTTCAAGCCTATTTGGATGTCGACTAAAAAAACATTTAAGATGGCTTTATCTTCTGAGCATCTCCAGAAATGCAGCCGTTTCAGCTTCTAATGCTTCTGGCTTTATCGCATTGAGTTTTAAACTCGTCCCTCCAGCAAATGTCATAATCATCTTTGCCAGTAACTCAGGATCTTTCTTTATTTTAGCAGCCTTTACATTTTTTACGAAAAGCTCAAAGACGCTCGTCGAGTTTTGATCAATGAACACCTTCGCCTTAGCTGGAATAATCGAGTACTCGCGGAACGTATTAGTAAGAAAGCAGCCCTTATGACCTTTGCAGGTCGTATTGGCCTTAAAGAAGTCTTCGATGTTTTGCCAGCCGTAGGGCTCACGTCTGAGGGCTGCATAGGCGCTGCTGGTTTCACTAAACTGTTTCAAGCTCTCAAGAAAGAGATCGTCCTTGTCTTTGAACTCAGAATAGAGCCCGGACTTATTCACCCCTGTGGCCTTTTCCAGATCGGACAGACTTGTATCCGAATAACCCTTTTTCCAGAACAACTGGATGGCCTCATTTAGAACTTCAATGCGATCGAACTGTTTTGTACGCCCCATTTATTTAAAATAACATAAAAAACCGCTCGGTTCAATATTTTAGTTGCAAAGATTTCGAAATAGGGTAATTTTGAACCAATCGGTTCAAAAAGAACCTCAAATCCAAAGGAAGTCATATGTCTAAGTTAAACAACAAAATAGCTTTAGTAACAGGTGGAAACTCAGGTATCGGGTTGGCGACTGCCAAACTCTATAAAGATGAGGGCGCCCAAGTCATTATCACAGCCCGCTCCAATGAAACGTTTGAAAAGGCCAAGGCCGAGTATGGGAATGTATTTGATGTCGTTCAAGTCGATGTCAGTAAGGTTGAGGAACTTGATCGTCTTTATGCTCACATTACATCGAAATATGGCAAATTAGATATCCTATTCGCCAATGCAGGTGTGGCATTCTTCGCTCCAACAAATGAAGTCACCCCAGATTTTTTCGACACTCAATTCGATACCAATGTGAAAGGCCTTTATTTTACGGTGGCGAAGGCTCTTCCAATTATGAATAAAGGAAGTGCAGTTGTTCTAAATGCCTCCGTCGTAGCGAGTAAGGGATTTGCTGGGTCAAGCGTCTACTCGGCAACTAAGGCTGCGGTAAGAAACTTTGCTCGCTCGTGGACAGCTGAGATTCCCGTAGATCAGATTCGATTTAATGTTCTTTCTCCTGGTCCGGTTGAGACACCAATCTTTGGCAAAATGGGCGTGACTGATGATGGGAAAAATGGGATGGCCGCTGGCCTACCAATTAAGCGACTAGCAAAACCAGAAGAAATGGCGAAAGTAGCTCTATTTTTAGCGAGTGACGACTCAAGTTATCTGGCTGGAGCTGAAATCATGGCTGATGGTGGTGGCGGTCAGGTTTAATAAGATTTTCTCTATAGATCCTCAACTGTGAGGTTTAATTGGTGCGGCCGGAGAGATTCGAACTCCCGACTCCCTGGTTCGAAGCCAGGTGCTCTATCCAGCTGAACTACGGCCGCACACGAAGAGATGACATTAAGAGACTAAAGCTCCTTAGCAAGAATGGCAAGGAGCTGTGTTTTAATCTTTGATAATTAGGTGGTTCGTGAGCTCATTTTCCAAGCTGCCGCTGATGGGAAAGTGCGTCTTGAGCAGGTCGCCGCAACGCTCAATGGCCTTTTCGTAACCGTGGGCCCATTTTCCATCGTGAAGATGGGTTCTGAGTTCCGCTAAAACTTCATCCCAAGTTTCGTTGGGTAGCTTTTTAGAAATGCCTTCATCGGCCAAGATCACGGCCTTCTTTTCCATCACAGAAACGAAGAGCAAAATCCCTGTGCCGCCTTTGGTTCTATTGATGCGGTTCAAGTAAAACTCCAAATGAGCTCGGCGATGAACTTGGTCCACTTCGTCCCGCTCAGGGACAAAAATCTTTTGAACGAACTTGCTCTGAGCCAGCACATAAGAAAAATAGTAAATGACCACGATCAGAATAGGCCACATCCAAACCCAAGGCTTCACCCACAGCCATTCGCTATAAGGAATTTCCATAATCACGATGAGTAAAGTGATCAGAAGAGTCAGACTCAAAGGCACATGGCCTACTGCCGACGAACGACGCACTATCACAGGGACAATTTCCCCATTGGTGTGAAGCTCTGCTTTTTTGATCGACTCTTCAATGGTCGTCAGATCCGCAGAAGAAAGATATCTATCTATCCAATTCATTTAAAATCCCCTTTACCAATTTCCGGAAGCTCCGCCGCCACTGAATCCTCCGCCACCGCCGGACCAGCCGCCACCACCGCCGCCGAATCCTCCGCCTCCAAAACCACCTCCGCCATAGTAGCCACCGCCACGCATGTGACGACCGCGACCACCGCCGAAGCGACCTAAGATCGAGATGATAATCAGAACGAGAACGATCAAGCCCAGAGGCAGATTGCCCCCTTCGGACGAGTTCGCCGAAGCTTCTTGCAGATGATGTTGGTCTGCAAATTCCTTGTCGGCCAAGGTCAGAATGGAATTCACCCCAACAACGACACCAGAAGAAAATTTCTTAGCCCGGAATAAAGGGATCACCTGATCGGAGATGATACGTTTGGCATAGATATCGGGAATAGCTCCTTCAAGCCCCTGCCCCACTTCAATGCGCATCGCACGCTCTTGAGCCGAGATCAAAAACAATATGCCATTGTCTTTCTTCTCATCACCCAGTTTCCATTTGTCAGTGACTTCGATAGAGGCTTGTTCAATAGGAGTGCCATCTAAAGTCGGCACGATAAGAACTTGCACTTGAGCCACCCCTCGACGATTGAAATCGTAAAGAAGCTGGGTCAGGTCTCTTTCATCACCGCGAGTGAGGTAGCCCACCTGATCCATCACAGGTCCCGTTAAATTCGGAACCTTAAACTCCGCCTGAGCCCATAGAGGACTCGAGCTTAAAAATAAAACGACCAATATCAAACGCATCTTAGAACTGCACTTGAGGAGCTTTTTCAGCAGTGGCTTTCTCTTCTGCAGTCATATCCCACTGAGGCATTTTTTCGAAGTGGTACATGATTGAGTTCGTCCAGCTTGTTGGCGGAACAGTCACAAGGTTGTTAAAGCCTTTGATTGATTCGATATAGCGTTGACGAGCAATCGTGATGCGATTTTCAGTGCCTTCAAGTTGCGCTTGAAGGTCACGGAAGTTTTGATCCGCTTTCAAGTTCGGGTATTGTTCAGCCACAACCATCAAACGTCCCAAAGCTTGGGACAAGCCGCCTTGCGCCGCTTGGAATTTTTGAAGTTGCTCAGCTGACACCTTAGATGGATCGATTGTCACTTGAGTGGCTTTTGCACGGGCTTCGATCACCGCCGTCAAAGTGCCCTCTTCATGTTTTGCGTAACCTTTTACAACACTCACAAGGTTCGGAATCAAATCAGCACGACGTTTGTATTGATTGTTCACTTCAGCCAATGCTGCTTCTGTAGAATTCTTTGCTTGAGGAAGGGATTGAATACCGCAACCTGTAAGCATGAAGGGCAAAAGAACGATCATTAATTTCATCATAGGTCTCATATTGTGGAGTCTCCTTTAAAACAGTTCGACAGCACTAACGTGTGTTTTCTTTTAACAGAGTCAAGATTAGTCAAAACCGGGATGACCCTCAATTAAAACCGGTATAGAGTGGTAGAATGACACGGACAATTAAACTCCAACACACCGAGATAGCGGGATGCATCTTTATTGACAAGATCGCAGGCCTGAACACCCACACGCCGGACCATGGCAAAAGAGGGCTCGTTGAAATCTACTCGGAAGAGTTGGATCGAAAGCTTTATGTCGTCCATCGTCTCGACAAGGGCACTTCCGGCGCCATCGTATTTGCGACAAGTACTGAGGTGGCTACGGAGTTGACCAAACTTTTTGAACAGCACCTGGTTCAAAAACGTTATCTTTTCATTACGGACAAGAAGAGCTCCAAGAATGAATTCACTTACGAATCTTTCATCGAGAAAGAAAAGAACCAATTTGTCAGTTCGCAGGACAAGCCAGCCAATTCGAAGACGGCATTTAAAAAACTGAAATCTTTAAAGAACTATGACCTCTGGGAGGCTACACCCTTTTCAGGAAAGCCCCATCAGATCCGCCTCCATGCTGAAGCCAATGGCATCGCGATCCTTGGAGACAAAGATCACAATGGGAGCCCTTTCTTCCGCCTGTGCCTGCACTCCCTGTCTTTGGACTTTGAATTGAAATCTCAAAAGGTCTCTTTCAGAACTCAAGATCCCGCATGGGCTGTCGAAGACAATCTCGAACTCCCCGTGGAAGACTTGATGCTTTTGGAAGCTGTTCAAAGACGCGAACGCATGTGGGACATGAAGACCTTGTCTCAAGAGTCCCTGCGACTTTCCCATCGAGAGATCGACTCCTATCGTATCGATCAGTACGGCGACACCTTGTGGGTGTACTGGTACAAAGACATCGACCCTAATGAGGCTGACCTGGAACGCTTTGCCCGCCTTGGCAAAAAGTTAAATAAAAAGATCTTCGTGCGTAAGATGCTTAATCGCGGTGACAACCCGAATGAAGAGGTCCTTTGGAAGATCGGCGACACTCAAGAAAAGTGGTCCGCTAAAGAAAATGGCGTGAACTACGAGCTTCGTTCTGACACGGGTTTGTCTCCAGGTCTCTTCTTAGACCAAAGAGAAAACCGTCTTTGGATCAAAGCTCACGCTGAAGATAAAAGAGTCCTCAACCTGTTCTCTTATACGAGTGGATTCAGTGTTGTCAGTGCCCTCGGTGGAGCTCAAGAAGTGTGCACCGTGGACGTCAGCCAAAACTTTATCGAGTGGAGCAAAAAGAACTTCCAGCTGAACAACCTCGATCCAGAGAACTACGAATTCTTTGTCAGCGACTGTTTAGTCTTCCTCAAAGGCACCGTTCGCCGCAAAAGAAAATTCAATCTGATCATTTGCGATCCCCCATCCTTTGGCAGATCCAAAAACGGTGTTTTCTCGATCAGTAAAAACTTTGAAGAATTGATTCTGAATTGTTTGATGTGCCTCGAAAAAAATGGCCTTTTGCTTTTCTGTACGAACTATGAAAAATGGGAGACTAGCGACATTCACTTAAAGCTGAACAAGCTTAAAAGCCAATTCTCTTTCAAGATCCTGGATGCCCCATCGCAAGGCTTAGACTTTGAGCTGCCTGACGAGGAGCCTCTTATGAAGTCTATTGTTATTCGTAAAAACTAGGTCTGAAGGCCTCTGCATAAGCTGGGGCCAAATTCCCAAAAGAATATTTCCCTGAACGAATGGCCATTCGAAATCAAGAAGCCAATGCAATTATATCCACCTTAAAGCTCTTTAAGATTTCTTTCTGGACAGAAAATTGCTATCGAGGAAGACTGAAGCTTGGAGCAGGAGGTATTGTGAAGATAGTATTATTAGGTGCATTCGTCACTTTATTAGGTTTTTCAAAGGTTGCTTTAGCGGAAAGCTATACCTGTATTTCTAAGTATATTGATGGAAAAACGGGTGCCGAAATAAAAACAGACCGCATGAAAGTTGATCTGAATGGTTTTTCTTCCTCTTGCAAGAGCGGACCATGTAAAAGTCAGAGCCATATTTCTGGCGGCAACAAAGGTGATTCGTTTAGCTTCTCATTGATCGCTCACAATTCAAAGCCTCCGACAATTGGCCTAATGATTATGAGTTTTCGATTGGATACTAAGCCTGCATACGAGGGAAGTTCTTTAGCTGGAACTGACTATGGAAACCGTCTTTATACCCAAGTAAATTCTGGGGATACCAATATCTTTATTGAATGCAATTTTTCAAAAAATTGATTTGCTTCAAACCACTGGTGAACTTGCCCTGTCCTTTAACGAAAGCCGCTGACTTATTAAAAATCAACGCCACGACTTGATAGCGCGGCGTGTGGCAAAAAAGAACGGCGTACCTATGGATAGAAGGTGAAGCGGACTTGGATGCGCTTGTCTCCGCGCAGGCCCATTTTTGATCCTGAGAGGAACGGTGGGATTGTGCGAGCAATGGCCTTCTTGCCTTTTGGATATGGCTTTTCATCCACCCAGCAGTCGAAGCGAGTGCCGCGACAAAGAGTTTCGAAATCTTTTTCTTCGTCTTTGAATACAAATTTATCTACCGCTTTGGTCATTTTATCAGCCAGCTGAACATCTTCTTTATCAACGACGATGGTTTCTTGAGTCGGGCTTTTCTTGCGCTTAACGAGCTTCACAGATTTGGTGGTTTCAAAATCTTCATCCAAAGTCAGTTCATCTGTTGTTGCCGGTTTTTGGCAATCACAGATAGCCTTTTTGATGGATGCACATGATGACAACAAGAGTGGAAGAGAGATCAACAGTAACAGTTTCTTCATAGTTCCTCCGTTTAAGCTTTTAGATTATTGCGATTGTACAATTCCTCTAAGTATTGATGAGCGGAGTCTTGAGTGCGCAAGTAGTAAAGCGCCTTCAAGATGCCTTGCTCCTCAGCTGTGAGTGAAGCATTAGTTCCGTGCTTCTTCAAGCGATCTTGAGAAATGTGATAAAGACTTAGAGCTCCGGCCACAGAGATATTGAAACTCTGCACAAAGCCACTCATAGGAATGATCACGCGGTGATCTGCGGCTTCCACCATCTCAGGCGTCACGCCGTCTTTTTCGTTACCCAGAACAAGAGCGGTCTTGCCCGAGAAATCAATTTCATGGAGAGGTTTGGATGTGGCATCCAAATGAGTCACACAGATTTTATAACCCTGATCCTTGAGCGACTTCACGCAGTCTGAAGTCTTCTTCCACTTCTTCACTTCCACCCATTTGTCAGCGCCTTGAGTGACTCGCGCTGACTCTTTGAATTTTTCTTGGGTTTCAATGACGTGGAAATTCCCGAAGCCGAGGCCTTCGGCACTTCTCATCACGGCAGAGATGTTGCCGCGATCATAGATTCCTTCAAGCACGACAGCCGTGTCGAAGTTTCTGAGTGCAGCGACGCGCTCGATTTTTTCTTTGCGTTCCGGCGTGAGCATGGGGCCGATCTTTTCCAACACCAGTTGGTAATGAACTTTCAAGTGCGCAGTGATTTCAAGCTCGGGCCCATATGGAAACATCAAACAACCTTACTAGTAACTTTATTGATAACTTATTTGTACAAAGAACCAGGATCTTTAGCCAAATCACGAGTGATGTTCTTTTGGTGCGCCTCAAGAGTTCCGCCGCCGATTTCAAGCAGCTTTGCGTCTCTCCAAAGTCTTTCCACCACATACTCGCCCACATAACCGTAGCCACCCAAAACTTGGATCGCGCGGTCAGCAACATTTTTAGCCATCGTTGTCGCAACAAGTTTTACTCCGTCAGAGTCCAAACGGTTGCCTTCTTTGTTCAAGTCCATGCGACGAGCTGTTTCGTAAACATACGCGCGAGCCGCTTTGTACTCTGCATAGCTGTCAGCCACATAACGTTGAATTTGTCCGAAGTGATTCAAAGATTTACCGAAAGCTTCTCTTTCAGTGGCATAGCGATTCATGATCTCGATAGATCTGCGCGCAATACCGATACTCATCGCCGCCAATGTCAGGCGTTCGATTTCTAGGTTGCGCATCATGTGCAACATCGAGTCGCCTTCATGACCAATCAAAGCCGATTCAGGAACGTGGCAGTCTTGGAAAACCAGCTCTGCGGTGTTGGAAGCACGCATGCCCAACTTGTCTTTGATTTTTTGTCCAACTTCGAAACCTTTGTGATCTTTTTCAACCAAGAAAGTCGAGATCATCGCGCGACCGTGCTTTTCGCCAGTGCGTGCATATACGAGAGTCAAATCACAAGGCGTGTTGTTTTCATCGATAGTGCCGTTGGTGATCCACATCTTGCGACCATTCAAAACCCACTCGTTGCCTTTTTTTACAGCGCGAGTTTGCATGCCCAAAACATCGGTTCCAATAGCAGGTTCAGACATGGACATTGAGCCCACCCATTCCCCAGAACACAGTTTTGGCAAGATACGAAGACGTTGCTCATCGTTGCCGTTCACCGCGATGTTGTTCACACAGAGCATCGAGTGCGCCAAGTAAGCCAAAGCGAAACCTGGATCGGAAGCAGAAAGTTCTTCATGGACGATGGCTGCTGCAGTGGCATCCATTCCGGCTCCACCGAATTGTTCAGGAACCGTAATTCCCAACAAACCAAGTTCACCGACTTTTTTGAACAGACCCAGATTGAATTGTTCTTTGCGGTCAAACTCGTGAGCCTGGGGTTCGATCTCGGCCTCAGTGAATTGCTTCACAGTTTCGCGAAGCATGGTGTGCTCCGGCGTCGGATTGTAAAGATCGAATTCCTTCCAATTGAAAGACATAGCAACTCCCTTTAAATTCAAGCCCTTGGAATCTATGTATAGAGTTCCTACTCGGCAAGGAATTGACATAGTTATACGCCGCATTATTGCACTGTTACAGCCCCTTTCCGCATTTCTGGACGGAGGAGTGCCCTGGGAGTAAGCTTTGTTCCCTAACACAGCTCGGAGTTATGTATGAAAGCCTCGGTTCTAGGCATTGGAACGGAATTGGTCGATGGGCAGATCGTAAACAAGAATGCCCCTTGGATTTCCGAGAAATTGAAAGATTTCGGAATGCAAACTTCCTTGCATTTGGTGGTGCCCGACGATTGGGATCTCATGATCGAGGCGATTGATTATTGTGCAGCTCGCTCAGATGTGATTTTCATCACCGGCGGCTTAGGTCCCACATCCGATGACTTCACTCGCAATGTGGTGGCTCAGTGGACTCAACAACCTCTCGAGTTTGACGACACTTCTTGGAAACATGTTAGCGATCGACTGACTTCTCGCGGTTACACGGTCAAAGAGATTCAAAGACAACAATGCTACTTCCCAAAAACATCTCGAGTTCTTCACAATCCCGAAGGCACGGCCAATGGGTTTTACATCGAAGCCAATGATAAAAAACTTTTCATTCTCCCCGGCCCACCTCGAGAAATTGAAGCTGTGTGGACTTTGGCCGTTCATGAGTGGCTCGTTGAAAACACCAAAAGTATTGATCCCCACATCACACGCAAGTGGGACACTCTCGGAGTTGGGGAATCCGATATCGCTGTGATTGCTGAAGAGATTCTCGAAGGCGTGAGTGTAGAAAAAGGTTATCGCGTGCATCTTCCCTATGTGGAAGTGAAGCTGTCTTTCTTGCGTTCTCGTGAAAACGAAATGCAACCCTATGTTGATCGCTTGACCGAAGCTTTCCGCCCTCATCTTTACAGTCGCGATGGCGAAGATGTCGCGCAAATTTTTGCAAAGAAACTTTCGGGAATTCATTCCCTGTCCGTCGTCGATGAAGTGACGGGACAATTTCTAGTGAATCGCTTAATGCCGAGCTTGAGAAAGTACATGACTCATAACATGTGGAGCTTCACCAATGATCGCGATTCCGAAGCCTTGAGCTCATTGCAGCTGCAGCTTCTGCCGATTGAAGAAAACTCCTGCCAAGTGGTCTTCGACTATGAGGGGAGACGTTTCGTGGACACGATCACCAGTCCGTACAAGTTCGCCAATATGCACGAACGCAGACAGCAGTATTTTGCAGAACTGGCATTGATCTTCTGGTTAAAAAATCTAACACAGATCTAATTCCAAAAATTGATTTCATTAGAGTGGGGTCTCCCCACAGTACCTTGGTTTCCCGAGCCGGACGCTCGGAAAAGGGGGCTTGGGATCCCCCAATTGCCAGGACGCTCACACTTCGATCAAAGCTATGGTCCACTCAAGTACCATAGCCCATCCCCAAACCCTACTTCGGTTTGATATTCAAACCCTTCAAAGCGTCACCCAAACTTCCAAAGCCAGCACCTTTAGAAGCCGTGTGCTGTTGCCAGCTGTTGTCTTCGGTTTCACCAGGAATGCGCAAAGAGATCTTCTTGTCTTCGAAAAGAATTTGATCCACTTGCACAGTGATATCATCACCGCGTTTTTTATTTTCATACTGAGAAGCCTCAGTGGAATCGCGCCATTTTGATTTCGGCAACAAACCGGTGATGCCCGGAGCAATGCTGACGAAAAGACCAAAGGTCTCTTTCTTTTCAACCTTACCGTTTACAACTGTTCCCACTGGGAACTTCGTCGGAACGCTCATCCAAGGATTGCCTTCACCGTCAGCTTGTTTCAGTGACAAAGAGATTTTCAATTTGCCATCAAGTTCTTCCACTTTCAAAAGACGAACTTGCACAGTTTGTCCTACAGAAACAACTTCATGAGCATCATGAACGCGAGACCAAGACAATTCAGACACGTGGATCAAACCATCAATGCCTGGCTCGATTTCAACAAAGGCACCGAATTTTTCTACGCGAGAAACACGGCCCGTCAACAAAGCGCCCATTTCATGCTTTTGCATGAAAGCGCCTTCGTTTTCAGCTCTTTGCAACTCCAATACTTTTCTGCGAGACACAACGATGTTGCGACCTTTTTTATCGTATTGAGTGATCATGAATTCATATTTCTTGCCGACGAATTCATTGGCATCAGAAGCAAATTTCAAATCGATTTGGCTGATCGGACAGAATGCCGTCTTACCCAAAACACTCACGCGGAAACCGCCGTTGCAAGTTTCAGTCACGCGACCTTCAACAGGCAATTCCATGTCAAAAGCATCTTCCAAAGAATCAGTCATTGCCGCAGCTGCCGTTGAACCCTTGCGAGCTACACGCACTTCGCCGTGACGGATAGAAATCACAACCACGTCAAGTTTATCACCGACATTGTATTTCACTTGTTTGTTTTCATCGAGAAGGTCACGAGTGAAGATCAAAGCGTCAGTAGGTGTTCCTGTGCTGACAAAACCTTCTTCTTTACCGATAGACAAAATTTCGGCGTTGATTTGATCACCCACCGCCAAGCGACGGTTGAGATTCTGTTCACTTTGAGCGAAAAGTTGCTCGAAGCTCTCAAGGTCTTTTTTAGTTTCAATTTCATCGCCAAAGATATCTTTTTTAGACATGGTCTCACCCTTTATGTGCTTGTCGTAAGACTCAGGAGGATAGCTGAACTCCTAGAATGGGTCCAGAAAAAGATCGCCCGCCACCCCGTGGCTCAGGACCCGTCCAAGACCAATTCAACCAGCCTCTCCATTAAGCCTTTGCAAGCTTTGCCAAGGCGCCTCACATTTTCCATTGAAGATTCCGTTAAAGAGAGTGGTTCAATTGAAAACAAACGGAGCAGTCCTTGGAAACGAGTCAAAAGACCCTGCTGATTTTGAAGTCCAAACCTCAAAGCCTTGGTCCCGTGGAAGCTTTCCTGAACAGCCGCGACTGGAAGATCAAGTCAACTTGCAGCCTCAAGGAAGCCTTGCTTCACCTCATCCATGACAAGCCAGCCGTCTTCCTTGTGAGTGTTGATCACCCCAATCCTAAAGCTAAAAAACTGCCCCGGGTCCTGTCTCAAACCTTGCCAATATGTGTGGTCGGTTTCACAGAGACTGCGTCCATAGAAAGTCTCAATCTGCTTCCCAAAATGGGCACGAACTATGTGATCAAGACCGCGGTCACTGGACCTGCGGTAGAGAGAATCATCAATAAGTATCTTAAGGATCAATCAGAAAAAGAAAATTCCAAGACCTCTCCACGAGGAAATTGGCCTATCGCGGGGTCCAAGGAGGACACCGTCTCAATTAAGGGCAATCAGATTCAAAAGCAAATTCATCGTTTCCTTGAGCAACTCGCGGAAAGTGAGGGGCTTGAAGAGAGTCTGACTTCAACGACGGAAGATTCTTTAGACGAGGCCCTGTCGAGCCTAAAAAATGGGGCTGCGGCCTGGGTCCCAGCAAGCCCCCGCCGTCCTGCAAAACGCCCCTCTGAACAGTATTACCCTTCAGAGAAGTTGCCTCTGCAAGATTCTTTGTTCTCAAAATGCACGAAGCGAGCCTTGGAAAGATCTTGCTCAATATCCAACACCACTGGAATCAAACCCATCGGTTCTATCAACCAGGTCTCTTGTCTTCTGATCCAGTCCGCACGCTTCTCGGGGTATCTTCTGACGGCACTGCCCCCTGGACACAATCACAATCGCAGCTTGCTCACGCGAATTAAGAATCATCTCATGGTGGTTCTTAAAGAGTATGGTGAGACCACTCAAGATCCTGAATCTATTCATCTGAAACTGACACCTGTGAAATTCACAGATTGGGCCATGAACGAAGCGGACTTCTTGCACACGTCTTCTCATGAAAACAATCAGGTCTCTGTGGCCTTCTTCCAGCGACTCGATATGAAAACTCCTTTTATCGAGACGGACGATTCAGCCATGCTAGGCATTGAGTTGAATGAAGTCGAAGAAAACACGGTCATGGACTTCAATCTCTATATTCATCTGAGTAAAAATAAAAAATATCTTCGTTACACCCAAAAAGGGGCAGAGCTTCCCGCCAATCAAAAAGATCGCCTTCGCTCTCAAGGGCTGACTCATTTTCACGTCTTAAAAATGGAAATTAATGAATTCATGCAGTACCGGGTGCAGAAATTTTTGAACCAAAAGATTTCAAAATTTCACAACACCCCGTCTGTTTCGGTCTAAGCGCAACCCACCGTGGTTCCGCAATTTGGACAGCGATAGCATCCACTCGTCAAAACCGTGTCACTGCCACACTCTGGACACTTCATCGTGAAGTTGACACTGCCAGGATCTACAGAACGCGCCTGTTCCACTCGCTGACTCTCTTTGGCTTTTTTCAAGTTGAGAGGCTGACTTTGCTTGCTGCCATCGCGATAGATAGCGACCGCTTTCACTCCCAATCTCCAGGCGAGGAAATAAATATCACTGATGTCTTTTTCAGTGGCTGTTGATGGCAAGTTCACCGTTTTTGAAATTGCCCCGCTCAAGAAAGGTTGGACTGCCGCCATCATTTTCACATGACTTTCTGGAGTCAAAACACGTTTCCCCGCAGAGGCCGTGGCACAATCAAAAACCGCAAGATCCTCGGGCGCCAGGTCCGGAGATCCTTCCACCCCACCATGTTCTTCGATGTATTTTTTAATATTGGCGATCTGCTCAGTGGAATACTCAAGAGTCGTCAAGGCGCTCTCGACAGATTGATTCACAATCTGCAGCTCTCCGCCGCCAACCAATTTTTTGAATTTCAATAAAGAGAAATCGGGTTCAATCCCCGTGGTGTCACAATCCATCAAGAAGCCGATCGTTCCTGTCGGCGCAATCACACTGGCTTGAGCATTGCGGAAGCCGTGTTTGATCCCATTGGTCAGAACGCTCTTCCACAAATTGCGAGCCGCTTTCTCAAGTCCTTGTGGAAGAACTTTCCACATCACCTTGCCCAAAGATTTTTCATGCATCTTCATCACATTGAGCATGGCGGATCGATTCAGACGGTAGCCCTCAAATGGATTCTTGGTCCGTGCCATCTCTGTGCTTGTGAGATAAGCCACTCCTGTTAACAAAGATGTCAAAGCTCCCGCCCAAGCCCGTCCTTCTTCACTGTCATAGGGAAGAGCCTTCCTCATCAATAAGCTCCCCAGATTGGCGTAACCCAACCCGAGGGGGCGATAGTCATGGCTGTTCTGAGCGATTTTCTCTGTCGGGTAGCTCGAATAATCCACGAGAATTTCTTGTGCGATAAAAAGAGTTCGGGCGGTGTGAATGTAAGCTTCAAAATCAAAACTGCCATCCTCATTGAGGAACTTGACCAGATTGATCGAGGCCAAGTTGCAAGCAGAGTCATCCAAGAACATATACTCGGAGCAGGGATTGCTGGCCTTGATCTCATCGGATTTAGGACAGGTGTGCCACTTGTTGATCGTATCATGGAATTGAATTCCCGGATCTGCACAAACCCAATTGGCGTGAGTGATTTTCTTCCAGACTTCCGGAGCAGGAATTTCGCGCAGTGATTTGCCATCCACGCGAGAGCGCAGCTTCCAACTTTTACCGGACTCGACACTTTTCATGAAGGCATCCGTCACGCGCACAGAGTTGTTGGCATTCTGACCAGAAACAGTTTTATAAGCAGGACCTTCAAAGTCCGGGCTCAAACCCGCCGCAATCAAAAGATGCGCCTTTTGCTCTTCTTTCATTTTCCATTCGATGAAATCCAAAACTTCCGGGTGATCGATATCCACCACCACCATCTTTGCTGCACGACGGGTGGTGCCCCCCGACTTAATAGCTCCGGCCCCTTTATCTAAAACTTCCAAGAAAGAAATCAATCCCGAGCTGTGACCACCTGAAGACAGCGGTTCATACTTGCTGCGCAGATTTGAAAAATTACTTCCTGTCCCAGAACCGTATTTAAAAAGTTTGGCCTCGGTTTTGGCCAATTCAAAAATGCCTTCGATAGAGTCATCCACATTTTGAATGAAGCATGCCGAGCACTGAGGTCTTTCATAAGCATTGGCCGTGGCTTTGATGGTCTTCTTTTTCTCGTCCCAAGCAAAGTGTTCACTCGGGGAATCGATGCCATAAGCTTCAAAAAGACCGGCATTAAACCACACAGGGCTATTGAAGGCGCCACGCTGACTTAATAGAATATACTTTAACTCGTGGGCAAAAATATCGGCCTCTTTGCGATTCGCAAAATAGCCTTTTTGTTTCAATCCCGATTCAATAATGGCATTTACTACTCGTCGAACAATTTGGCGCACTGATTTTTCGTGCTTCGTGCGAGGCACTCCGGACTTGCGAAAGTATTTGCTGGCTGCGATGTCGATGGCCATTTGCGACCAAGCCTCGGGAGCTTCCACATCTTTCAGTGAAAAGAAAACCTCTCCCTGTCGATTCTTGATTTGAGAATCGACTTTCTTCCATTTAAAAAGAGCCTCAGGGTCTTGCCCCGGAGTGACAAAATAAGCGGGTATGTGCAGTGATCCTTGTGCCATCCGAGCATTTTAAACCTCTCTCGCAAAACAGCCAAGGCCGGATCTCAAAACCCACATTCTTTTGTTGACGAGGGCTTAATGCCGGGATTAGCTCTTGGGCATGGAAATGAGCACAGAAACGGCTAAAATAGAGTCTATGATAAAAGACAGCGGCATTTATCTGGATTATAACGCGACGACACCGGTGGACCCTGAAGTTTACCGTGCTATGGAGCCTTATTTTAAGCAATTCTTTGGCAATCCTGCCAGCGCCAGCCACCATTGGGGTTGGGCTGCAGAATCCGCTGTGAACAAAGCTCGCGAACAAGTTTCCACCCTCATTGGGGCCAAACCGAATGAAATCACATTCACTGGTGGAGCCACAGAGTCCAACAACTGGGTCATCTTTGGTTTGATTTCTAAAATCCGTGAAGAGAATCCTTCAGAGCCTATTCACATTCTTTCCAGCTGCATAGAGCATAGCTCCATTTTGAAAGCCCTCACGGCGGCTCGCAAACAAAACGTGGAAGTCGACTTCCTTCCCGTAAATCGTTTCGGCCAAGTGGAAATTGAAACGATCCGCCAAGCCATCAAACCTCATACGAAACTCATGAGTTTCATTTGGGTGAATAACGAGATCGGCTCCATCAATCCGGTGGCTGATATTGCAAAGCTGGCTCGCGAGCACAAAATTTATTTCCATACTGATGCCACTCAAGCTCTGGGCAAAGTGGATGTGAATGCCACAGCTATGGGTATCGACATGATGTCTTTCTCAGGACATAAAATGTACGGCCCTAAAGGCGTTGGCGGCTTGTTCATTCGTTCCAAAGATCCGAAGGTGCAGATCAATCCTTTGATTTATGGTGGTGGCCAAGAAAAAGGACTTCGCTCTGGGACTCTGAATGTCCCTGCTATCGTGGGACTTGGTGCTGCGGCAGACCTCTGTCATCGCAATATCAAAACTGAAGTGGCCCACATGATCTCTTTGCGCGATCTGCTTTGGACAGAGTTGCAAAAAGCTTTGCCGGGAATCACTTTGAACGGCCACCCCACAGAGAGATCTCCGATCAATCTGAACGTGACTCTGCCAAAGACGAAAACAGAACAGATTCTTCCTCGTTTGCAAAAACTCGGAGTGAGCACTGGTTCTGCTTGTGGCACCGGAGCCATGGTGATCAGTCACGTGCTGATCGGCCTGGGATTGGATTCAGAAACTATTCAACGCAGTCTTCGCTTAAGCCTGGGTCGTTGGACCACGGAAGAAGAGATTCATCGCGCCGTTGAGATTCTCAAAACCGCCGTGGCTAGCGCCCAATAAATCGCAGCCCAACTCCATTGTAGTCCAAATGAGAGCCCTCAAAAGAAGGGCTCTTTTTGCTCAAGACCCCGGAACTTAACCCAAATATACATCTAATTTCAGGTACTTATAAGACACAAAGAAAAGTCATTGAAAGGTGGTTTTTCCCTATTGACAGCTATGCTATACTATCAAGGTATCAAAGATCTGTTCTGAGGAGTTATTTATGATCAACATTTCCCCTGAAGCTGCACAAAAAATTGCTAACTTGAAAAAAGACGAAGGCAAAGACGACAGCGCCGTACTTCGCGTGGAAGTGAAAAAAGGCGGATGCTCGGGCTTGTCTTATAAAATGGACTTCGATGCGTCTCCTCGTGATGGCGACAAGGTTTTTGAATCTAACGGTCAAAAAATTGCGATCGATCCAGGCAGCTTGCTTTACATCTTGGGTATGACTTTGGAGTACTCTGGTGGATTGAATGGCAAAGGTTTTGTGTTCAACAATCCGAACGCGAGCAAGAACTGCGGTTGCGGTTCTTCTTTCAACGTTTAATTCTCATATTTTAAATTTGTGATTTTAAAAAGGAGCCTCTGGGCTCCTTTTTCTTTTTTCAGACAGCCTTAAGCTGCGCGGAAGTGCTCAATAAATTCAAGGATCTTCTGGCTGATTTCATCCGGGCGAGTTTTGATCGCCAAGTGCCCCGCACCTGTTAACGAAACAAGATCTTCACAGCCAATTTGCATGGCAAACTTTCTGTAAATCTCGGGATTGAAAAGCAGATCTTCTTTATCAAAAATCAAACGACAAGTGCCTCTGTAATTCAAAAGCTTCTTGTTCCAGGTTTGCCAATCCTCCGAACGCAAAATCCACGCAAAGTTGTGAATCATGTGGGCTACGAATTGCAACTTGCGACCGGTCAGAGTTTCTACTCCCACCACCCCTTCACTGCGTTCATCGCGGAAGAGTTGCGCGGATCGTTTCAAAAAGGCTTTGCCCATGGAAGTTGAAAGCAAGACATAGATGCTTTTGAGATTGAGTGGAATCGAGAAAAAGAAACGCAGCTCTGTCGGCATAAAATGCTTGATCGGATCTGGCACCATCGGGTTCACCAAAACCATGCGTCCCACCAACTCGGGATACTGAGTGGCCAAAGCCCAGGCCATGGCACCGCCATAGCTGAGTCCTGCCACGTGGACTTTCTCTCCGGGGAAATTTTCACGAATGAACATCGCCAAAGCTTGAACTTGAACACTGAAGAACAACTTGTCTTTACCCATGAAAAGATGGCTGAGATTTGGGACAACCACACGGAAGTTTCCTTCCAAGGAAGACGCAATGGCTTCCCAATGATGGACGCTGCCTCCATAACCATGAAGCAGAATAAGTGGAGCACCCCGGCCCCGAACGCGGAAACTTATACGATGAGACATATACTCATCTGTTCGGTTAAGATTTGTTTACAACCGAGTCCTGAGTTGGAACTCTGGACCTAGGTACGGACACACTTCTCGTGTCGCTGATGCGTCATTTGACGCATCAGCGACACGAGAAGTGTGTCCGTACCCTAGCGGCGTTTTTTCTGTTGGTTTTGATTTTGGTTTTTTTGCTGCTGTTTGGGACGGTTCTGCTGCTGATTTTGCTGCTTCCCCTGCCCCTTGGCCTGTTGTTTTTGCTGGTTCTGGTGCTGCGGCTTTCTTTGCTGCTGCTGACCTTGTTGCTGTTGAGGACGGTCTTCTTGATGACGATCCTCTGTCACCTCGATCTTCTCGTTCAGCAACATCGTGTCGTTCACGGCATGGGACTCCATTTGTTTTCCCGGAGCACGGTAACCACGAATTTTTTTGGTTTGGCTTTCAGACTTCTCAACTTGTTCAGTCAAATCCACCGTGACATCGCCGAAGCAACGAACTTGGCAGCTCAAACGACGACCATCAATGAAATAATTTGTCCCGATCAAGTTCAACTCAGCTTTGTTCGGAGGCAAGATGTTGTTCTCGCCTTCTGCGATCTTCACTCGGCATTCTGCACAGGACGGAACACCCTTACAGATAGAGCGGATCTCGAGTTGGTTTTCTGTCGCAATCTGCAAAAGACTCTTATTAGGAGTTCCTTCGACTTCGATATTCTGCGGAAGAAATTTAATTTTCATAGTCCAAGATCCTATTCTCTCAAATGCGAACTACTTCGCGATCACTTTGACGAACTTCTTTTTACCAGCACGGATAACAACCCCTGCCGTCAGCTCGCCTGAAAGTTTCAGCTTAATGTCTGAAACTTTTTGTCCTTCGATCTGCACTCCACCGCCTTGAATCAGGCGACCGGCTTCACTGTTGGAAGCTGCTAAACCAGCTTTCACCATCAAAGGACCAATACCAATACCTTCTGCTGGAATCTCAGATCTGCTGATCACAAAATCAGGAATCTCGTCCGGCATGCCTTTATCAACAAAGATTCGGTTGAATTCGTCTTCTGCCGCCTGAGCCGCAGCTTCTGAATGGAAACGTTTAATCAAGAACTTAGCCAATTCCACTTTCACAGTGCGTGGATGTTTGCGGCCTTCAGCCACATCGGTCTTCATTTGCGACAAGCCATGAGCTGTCACATCTGTGAGCAATTCGTACCAGCGGTACATCAACTCATCTGAAATTCTCATGGTCTTGCCGAACATGTCCTTTGGAGAATCCACAACAGAGATGTAGTTGTCCAAAGACTTCGACATCTTATTCACGCCATCAATCCCCTCAAGGATTGGCATCGTCAAAATACATTGGGATTCTTGACCATAGGAAGACTGCATGTGACGACCGACCAAAAGATTGAACTTCTGATCCGTTCCACCCAACTCCACGTCTGTTTTCAAAGCCACAGAGTCGTAACCTTGAGTCAGTGGATACAAGAATTCATGAATAGAAATCGGTACGCCAGCTTGGTAGCGCTTTGTAAAGTCATCGCGCTCAAGCATGCGAGCCACTGTGTATTGAGCTGACATGCGGATGAAATCCGCTGGAGTCATTTTGTTGATCCAAGTGGAGTTGTAAACAATCTCCGTCTTTTCTGGATCAAGAATTTTAAAGATTTGTTTTGCGTAGGTACGGCCGTTCTCTTCGATCTCTTCACGAGAAAGAATCGGACGAGTCGTGTTTTTTCCAGAGGGATCCCCAATAGAAGCCGTGAAGTCCCCAATCAAAAAATGAATATGATGGCCCAACTCTTGGAACGTTCTGAGCTTGTTGATCACGACACTGTGACCAATATGAATGTCTGGACGAGTAGGATCCGCGCCAAGCTTGATATTCAAAGGCTTGTTGGTCTCTTTGGAACGCTTGAGCTTCTTCAACATCTCTTCGTCGTTGATGAACTCAAAGGCTCCAAATTTAATAAGCTCTAACTGCTCACGGGGCTCTAAGAATGCCATTTACTTCTTACCTCATCACTCTACTAGCGAGCGTGCTCTACAGAGCGAGTTTCACGTACAACAGTCACTTTCACTTGGCCCGCTTGAGGCATCTCGCGCTCGATCTTACGAGCCACATCACGAGACAACATCACGGCCTGATCATCAGTCACTTTGCTGCTTTCAACCAAAACGCGAACGTCTTTACCGGCTTGCAGAGCCAAAGTTTTCAATACGCCATCAAAGCTGTTGCCGATGCTTTCAAGATCTTCCATACGGTGAATGAAGGCGTCGATTTGTGGACGACGTGCACCTGGACGAGAGCTCGACAAGATGTAAGCAGCATGAACAATCCAAGCCAAGATGGAGTGAGGTTTTTCCTCTTCATCATGGGAACGGATCGCATGGCACACATCTTCAGATTCATTGTATTTCTTAGCTGTCTCAGCACCCACCATGGCATAGCTGCCTTCGAAAGTGTGATCGATAGCTTTACCGATATTGTGCAAGAGACCTGCGCGACGAGCGATTTTTGGATTTACACCCACCTCAGAGGCCAAGAGGCCTGCGATTTGAGAAACTTCCAAAGCTTGGTTCAAGGCATTTTGACCTTGGTAAGAACGATATTTTAAACCACCGATGATTTTCACCAACTCAGGGTGAATGTTGGCAATACCCAACTCAACAACGTGGCGCTCGCCTTCTTCTTTAATGGATTTCATCAATTCGTTACGTTGCTTCTCAACAACTTCTTCGATGCGGGCTGGATGCACACGGCCGTCTTCCATTAATTTTTCAATTGTACGACGAGCCAATTCGCGACGAACGGGATCGAAACCAGAGATCACAACCGCTTCCGGAGTGTCATCCACGATCAAGTCCACGCCACAAAGAGCCTCAAGAGTACGAATGTTACGGCCTTCACGACCGATGATTTTACCCTTCATCTCATCACTTGGAAGCGCCAAAACGCTCACTGTTCTTTCAGATGTGTATTCGGAAGCAAAGCGCGCCAAAGCCACAGCCAAGATGCGTTTTGATTTTTTGTCGGCTTCTTTTTCAGCCTCTTCTTCGATTTGCGCGATTTTCTTAGAAGCTTCAAGTTTTGCTTCTTCTTCCAAAGCCGTCAGCAACTGACGTTTTGCTTCTTCTGTCGTCATTGAAGCCACAGACTCCAACTTTTGCTTCAACTCAGAAATTTGCACTTCGCCTTTTTTCTCAAGGTCTTTGATACGATGTTCAGAAATGGCGATTTTTTCTTCGCGATCTTTCAAAGTATTTACATAGCGCTCGTTCTCTTCCATTTTTTGTTTGAATTGATCTTCGATCTCTTTCAAACGGCGCTCAAGTTGAGACTCTTTATTTTTAACAGTAGATTTTTGCTTGTGAATGTCGGCTTCAACATTCTTGCGGGCGCGAGATTCAAAGTCTTTGGCTTTGTTTTCAGAATCCTTGAGGATCTTTGCCGATTCAGACTTCGCACGGTTCACGATGCGCTCAGCTTCAATACGAGCTGATTTCTTTTTATTGTTATCTTGCACACGTTTAATCATGAACACCACCACGGCGCCAAGGATCAAACCAATCAGACCAGTAACTACCATTTCAATCATTTCTTTTTCCTTACTTCTGCTTTCGGCAATCGATGAGTCCCGATTCGGTGATGATAAAATCCATTCCGATGTCGTGAGCTTCTGCGGGAATCAGTTTGTCCGAAATTTGAAAATCGAAACAAACGCCCACTTTTTTCCCCTGGTAAGTGGCAAGAGCTTTGTCATAAAAGCCTTTCCCTTTTCCCAGGCGAGTGCCGTTCTTATTAAAAACCAATCCAGGAATCAGCAGCCCTTGTACATCTGACAAGGAAACCGCCGGAGAGTCTGCGCTAGGCTCAAGAACCCCATAAGAGCCTTGAGAAAATGAATGAGCCCGACAAAACTCCAATTCTTGCCCCACCATTCGAGGAAAGACCCAATCCAATCGGCTTTGTGTTGCCACATCCACCGACGCCTCCTGCGATAAAGCCTTATAGGCTCCCCACAGTCCTTGCTCCTGATTGAGGAACTGGAGCAAGACAGTATTCAATTGTCCTTGGTTTTGAACAAGACCTTGAGCGAACTTCTCCGCACAGAGATTTTTATAAAAAGAGCGACACTCTTTTTTAGAGCTCCAATGAATGGGCATGGACACTCCGAAAAGATCAAATCAAAGTTAATTGTTCAAAACTTTGTTGTTCTTGGAGTTTTCTAGATCCATTGAAAGCTTCAACGCTTTTTCCTCAATACGCTCGAGTTCGCGATGAGCTTTTCTTTTCAATAGAATAAGTTCTTCCGCCAGGTTCATCGCTGTTAAAACAGCAGCATTCTGGAAGGATCCGTTTTTGGTCACGGCTAAGGCTTGAGTCATCTTATTGTTTACAAAATCAACGAGCTCCTGAACGGTCGCATCGTCATGAGAGGTTTTCAATTTATAAGGGACACCCGCAATTAGAAAATCGAAGGTCTTTTTTTCAGATGTCACTTGCACCTCAGTAGCTGTCGTAAACTGCCCTGTTTTTCAACCAGGGACTTTGTCCTAAACCTTTTAAAACTCTAGAAAATACCTAGAACAACACTGTTAAAAATTATAACGCGAATGGCGTCAGAAACAAGACCTTTTTATTTCTTAGAACAAGTGCAAATAACCCCGAGGCCCTTCTGACTCTCACAGCTCACGGAACGATTGCGGCGCTTATCAGCAAGAGCCACTTCCTCGACTGTCTTAAAGTCCCTGGTATAACTGAGAGAGACTCCATTGAGCTTTGTGTCAATGTATGAATAACGGTCCGATTTCACCGTCACACCCAGCAAGATGTTGTTGAGCACTTCCTGTTTAGGGTTGATGCGCTGGGCCTCAGGGAGCTTAATATCGGAGTAAATGCCCTTATCATCGATCTTCTCGAGGGAAAGTTGATAATTCACCTTCCAGGCCCCCGGGTTCTTCGCCCGCAGAGTCAGACGCTTTTTCTGATTATCCGCATCAACAAAGGAAATCTGCCGCAGGACGAGCTGAGACCGCGAGGTCACAAACTTCTCATCAATGATGTCTTTGAGTTTATTGAGGTCAACTTTGAAAGAAATGGACTCATCTGTGAGTTCAGGGAAGCAGGCCACTAAATCCCGATAAGAAACCGAAACCGGCTTCTCAGCCTGCGCCACCCCAGCCGAAGCCAGCAAAATCGAAACAATCAAAAACCAATTTCTCAAATCTCACCACCCCGAACCACAACACTGACAAATCTCAAAGCATCTTTCAACTTCTAAATAATCTTCATGCCCTGTTGATTTTGACGGAAAAGGCCCGGTCATTGGATGCCGTGTTTTGGCGGATGAAACACGGTACGGAATCAAGTGGTATTAATCTACAAGCTCGCGAGGGAGCAAAAAAGTTCCATCAGGTTGCGGTGGAAAAGGAACTACTCGAAGAACAGCATCAGTGTTCAATGGGCCATAAATATGAGGATAGTCTTCTCCTGATTCGTACAGGTCTTCAAATCGTACTTCATGAGTTAACTTTTTCTGATCAATCTCCAGAAGAACCAGCCCTTGTCTTCCTTTGAAATTATAGTCTGCAACAGGTGGAATCTGAAGTGCGAGGGAGCAATGAATAAATCCATCTTTTTCTAACGATGCGGCCCTGTAAGAACCATCCGACTTCACTTTTTCCCAATCTGCAATGCTAGTAATGTGAAAAATTGTTTTCATGGATGCATTTCATCCCCGGCGGGATGCTCAGTCAATAATGAAATGGTTTTGGAGTCCTCGTGGCAAATCTTGGCTCTAGCTAAGCGACTGAGTCCAAATCGGCCTGATCAGGATAGCTCGTAATCCATCCATACAACCAAGCGAGGGCGATCCGCTAAAAGCCCGCGCCGACTCGAACGATCGCGATAGAATGGGTTATTGGAAATCGGGAAGCCAATGCAATTGTATATGCTTTCAAGCCCTTTGAGATTGGGTTTTGGTCAGAAGTTTGACAAGAACCTCGTACTGTGTGAAGGATTCACTAGCGAGACAAATTAGAATTTTGATTATACTACTTTGCGCCTAACAGGCTTGCTTAAGGATTTTTATGAAAATGTTTTCTTCATGTATTATTTTGGTAGGAATGCTTGCGTGCAATTTTTGTTATGCTGACACATATATTGACATATGTAATCGAGGCATAATTGGCACTAAAATTCTTGAAGCTATTAAATCAAAAGATGGTTGTCAGAAAGTATCCGAGGAGGCTCTAGCAACTTTGGAAACTCTAAGCTTTAGCAACACCAAAATTGCAAAGATACCCGCCAATGTATTTCAGGGTTTAACGTCTTTGAAAACTCTCGGGCTTCGCTATAATCAAATTAATGAAATTTCAGAAAACGCTTTTGAGGGTTTAACCTCGCTCAAAGTACTTGAACTCCATGACAATCAGATCAGTCATATCTCCGCCAACTCATTTAAAGGTTTGGCATCTTTGGAGCGGCTTACTCTAATGGACAATCAAATTTCGGAAATTTCAGAAAACGCGTTTCGGGACTTAAAGTCTATAGAATCCATTTATCTTAATCACAACCAAATGACCAAAATACCAGCCAACGTATTTCAGAAACTGAAATCGTTGAAGAGACTTAGTGTTAGCAATAACCACGTTTCTGAGTTCCAAACAAATGCGCTTCAGGGTTCAACGTCTCTTGAAACACTCGACCTAAGTTACAATCAGATCATCGAGATACCAACTGCTGTATTGAAAGATTTGAAGTCTTTAAAAGGTCTTTATCTTGAAAATAATCAAATTACTGAAATCTTACCAAGTTCATTTCAAAACTTAGCGGCTTTGATAGCTATAGATCTGAGTGGTAACAGAATCAGTCGAATTTCAATGGATAGTTTTCAGGGGCTGATATCATTAAAAAGCCTCTTCCTTGATAAAAATCAAATTACTGAAATTCCAACAAGTGCCTTTCGAAATTTGAAATCTTTGAATAGTGTTATTCTTAATAACAATCAAATTACTGAAATTCAGCCTGATGCATTCCGAGATTTGTCTGATTTGACTTACATTTCTCTTACCCATAACCTGATATCAGATGTTTCAGCAGATGCCTTTCGAGGCTTATCTAATTTGAGGGAATTATATCTTTATACGAATCAGATCACAAAGATTCCACCCGGGGCATTTCAATTCTTGGTGTCATTGAGAAAACTCTATATTGGTGACAATCAAATTTCAGAGATTCCTGACGGTGCATTTAATGAGGTGGCCTACTTACGGGAGCTTAACCTTGTCAGTAATAAAATGGGTGTAATTTCTCGCGCACGCGCAGGTTTGCCGCATTTTACAAATGTCTATGGTGTAGACATAGTGCCGTAGTTAAGGTGATCTAAACGGCTAGGATTTTCCTCGAGACAAAAATCCCTGGTTTTCTATTCAAAGCCTGTTCAAAATTGAGCAGGCATATTAATTTCTCTTAAG